>Ga0208826_1001356_pt1 | contig 20864 bp, 10 predicted proteins | sample AD_UKC115_MetaG_FD_184451 | JGI IMG/M metagenome (GOLD analysis project Ga0208826, IMG submission 184451) | Active sludge microbial communities of municipal wastewater-treating anaerobic digesters from Hong Kong - AD_UKC115_MetaG (SPAdes)... | ecosystem: Engineered > Bioreactor > Anaerobic >...
CGATATTGAACGTATCGACATCCACATCCACAAATACGGGTGTAGCCCCTTCGAGCGATACTACTTCGGCAGAAGCAAAAAAAGTAAAATCGGGAACAAAAACCGCATCACCGGCTTTGATTCCCCATGCTTTTAAAGCCAACGTTAAAGCTTCCGTACCATTGGCACAGGAAACACAGTGTTTCATGCCAACATACTCTGCCAATTGCTGTTCCAGTTCTTTCACTTGTTTTCCCATAATAAATGCACCGGAAGCAGCCACTTCCAGCATTGCCTGATCAATATCTTTTTTCAGGATTTCGTACTGTTTTTTTAAATCACGAAATTGCATAGCTATTTTATTTAGTTTTGAATTTTACAAAATTTACAAAGCACCAACGGTATTTCTAAAAAAAATCAGCGTTCATGAGCGTGAAAAAATACATCTCTCGCAGATTATCGCAGATGAATAACGCAAATATACGCAAAAAATCAATGAAAAAATCAGCGTTTATCAGCGGATAGAATCAGCGTCAATCAGCGAGCGAAAAGACTTCTCGCAAATTATCGCAGATTAATATCACAGATGAACGCAGAAAATCAACAGAAAAATATCAGCGTAAATCGGCGTAAAAAAAATCAGCGTCAATCAGCGAGAAAAAATATTCCCACTAGAACTTTTAATAACAGGAAAAATTCCTAATTAAATTCTCAACTTTTTTCGCTTCGCAATCCGGATTTTGTCCCATTTAAAACATTTCTTTCAAACCGTTTTCCGTTTCCTGATATTTTTTTCCGCATTTTTTGCACATTAAATCATTCTCCAATCGCTCACCACATTCGCACACCCAGCCAATCTGTCGAGCAGGGACACCGGCAACAAGAGCATAATCTTTCACATTTTTTGTAACGACAGCTCCGGCTGCTACCATTGCCGACCGCCCAACCGTATGTCCACAAACGACCGTGCTGTTTGCACCCAGTGAAGCTCCGTTTTTTATAAAGGTTTTGTCGTAAATGCCATGAACCGGATAATGAGCACGGGGTGTCTTTACGTTGGTAAACACACAGGACGGTCCGCAAAAAACATTATCTTCCAGCTCTACGCCTTCGTAAACTGAAACATTGTTTTGAATACGGACATTGTTGCCAATTTTTACATTGTTGGCTATGTTTACATTCTGTCCCAACGAACAATTTTCACCAATTTCTGCGCCCTTCTGCACATGGCAGAAATGCCAAATTTTGGTTCCCTTGCCAATCTTTACCTGTTCGTCGATATAACTGCTTTCATGTACAAAATATTCTTTTCCCATATTATATGCCTAATAAATTTTTAATAAAAGCGATAAAATCCTTTGTTTGAGAAATTAATTCTTCCACCATCTCGCGATCAAAATCAAAATCAAAATAAAGTCATCATAGTCACTACTATGTCTTTTTTCAAAAAGAGTAAAATATGTTGTTGCTTGCTCAATGGGATTTTTTTGGTTTTTAACATAATGCAAGCCAAAAAGAGTCTTCATTCCATTGTGACTATGCATTTCTAACTCTATCTTTTAAAAAAAGAGCAAAAATAATATAGTAACATACCTAATAAAGTATATTTACTGATGCATTATAGAAATTTTTATGACAAAGTAGTTCAGCTTCTTTAATAATTTCTTCAAATCGCTGATAACGATAAAGAACCCGAGCATCTATACTCTCTTTATCCAACTTTTTTTCATAATACAATACCTTCATTCAAAATGTTGATTTGAAAGAGAGTTTTGAATGGCCTTTCTATCTGGCATCATCTTATATATTCTAAAAATTTTACAAAGATAGGATTTTTTAATAAAAAAAATGGTCAACGTTATTCAAATATTTGCACCTCATCCTTCTCTCTCCCTCTCCCCTCTCCTACCGTAAACTCAAAATACTAATTTACAACTATTTTTAAACTATTTTTTATTTTCAAAAGCTATTTAGGAGTAGAGAAATTGTGCCTTTTTATTTCCTTTAGCAAAAATTCTTTCTTTTCTTTTTGATTGCTTAATCGTAATTTTTTATAGAAATCAACGTTAACTAAAAAATAAGGTTTTTTATTCTATAGCTTGATAAAGTTGGTATATTTCCAGATAAATTCTTACTTTTACACCAAATTTTAACCAGATGATTGATTATATAAAAGGTGAAATCACAGAATTGACACCTGCTTATGTGGTGATAGAAACAGGAGGAATAGGCTATTTTATCAATATTGCTCTCCCCGTGTTTTCTTTATTAAGTGGAAAAAATTCAGTTAAGTTATATATTTATGAGGTGATTCGTGAAGATGCTTGTCTACTTTACGGCTTTAGTACAAAAGATGAGAGGCAGCTTTTTTTGTTATTGATCTCTGTTTCAGGAATCGGAGCAAATACCGCACGAATGATTATGTCGTCTTACTCCGTTGAAGAGCTTCAAGGGATAATAGCCAGCGAGAATGATTCTGCTCTTAGCTCCATAAAAGGAATTGGTACCAAAACAGCTCAACGAATCATTGTGGACTTAAAAGATAAGATTTTAAAAATTACTTCCAATAAAGAAAATATTCCCGCATTTAAGGACACAACCTCCCAAATAAAAGAAGAAGCTATCGCTGCTCTTGTTATGCTTGGTTTTTCTGCGGCGGTTTCTCAAAAAGCAATTGAATCTATATTGAAAAAACAATCTGTTGCCAACGTAGAAGATTTAATTAAACAGGTTTTGAAAATAATCTGACTTTTAAAGCACATTGATAAATGGGTAATTTCTACTTGATTTAATCTAATAGCTTTCTACAAAAGTGAAAAATAATTTATGCAAAAGGTGAAAAAATCGGTACCTGTTTTTGTATTTTTCAGTAGCCTCTTGATTGCTAATTTTAGCTTTGTCAGTTTATTTGGTCAGGTTTTCTCTAATCAAGCTGCTCAGTCTCAACAACCAAGTTCAGATTCTATTCTTTTTTCTATTAAGAAATTAAGTCAGGATACATACGAAGATATTATAACTCAATTACCCCTTGATGCACCCACTCCTTCCAATGTTAAATCGGTAACTGAATACGATCCTCAAACAAATACGTACATTTTACGTACTTATGTCGGCGAAATCGAGATTGCTACCCCTTTTCTAATGACTGAAAAGGAATATTATGACTACACTTTGAAAAAAGAAATAGAAAATTATTGGCGTGAAAAAAATGTAGGTAGTCAAGTAGATAATGAAGATAAATTTCGTTTGACCGACATGAAATTTGACATTGGACCTGCTGAAAAAGTTTTTGGTCCTGGCGGTGTACAAGTAAGAACACAAGGCTCTGCTGAAATTTTATTTGGTTACAAAACCAATAAAATAGATAATCCAGCTTTGACTGAAAGAATGAGAAAAACAGGTATATTCGATTTTGAAGAAAAAATTCAGATGAATGTAAATGGTAAAGTAGGCGACAAAGTCAATTTCAATTTAAATTATAATACTGAATCGTCGTTTGAATTTGATCAGAAAATGCTTAAACTCAATTATAAAGGAAAAGAAGATGATATTATTAAAAGCATTGAAGCAGGTAATGTAAGTATGCCCTTGAATAGTTCTCTTATACCAGGAAGCTCAGCTTTGTTTGGAATAAAAACTGACTTGCAATTCGGAAAATTAAGTGTCAGTGCCATTGCATCTCAACAAGAATCGGAAACCAAAACCATAAGTACACAAGGAGGTGCTCAGACTACTAAATATGAAATTAATATTGATAATTATGATGAAAATCGGCATTTCTTTTTAAGTCATTATTTCAGAAATAATTATGAAAATGCAATGAGTAAACTTCCTTATGTGATGTCTGGCATTACTATTACAAGAATGGAAGTTTGGATAACAAATAAACGAGGAAATTATGAACAAGCAAGAAATATTATTGCTTTTGAAGACCTGGGAGAAACCGATCGAATTGATAATCCTCACTGGCAACCAATGTCAACCAATCTTTTACCTTATAACAAGGCAAATACATTATATGATGAAATTGTTTCTTTGCCAAATGTTCGTGATATTCAGCAAACTAACAATATTCTTTCTTCACAATATGGAGCGTTGGGAATAGTAGGCGGACAAGATTATGAAAAAATTGAAAGTGCTCGTAAACTGGATCCCTCTGAATATACTTTTAATCCTACCTTAGGCTATATTTCTTTACGCAATATGTTGCAACCTGATGAAGTGCTGGCAGTGGCTTTCGAATATACTTATGGCGGACAAACTTATCAAGTAGGTGAATTTTCAACCGATCCTATAACTGCACCAAATGCATTGATTGTCAAATTATTAAAAAGTACTACACAATCTCCTTCTTTACCTTCGTGGGATTTAATGATGAAAAACGTTTACAGTTTGGGAGCAACTCAGATTCAACCTGAAAATTTTATATTGGAAATAGTTTATCGAAACGATTCCATTGGTACAGAACTTCGATATATTACCGAAGGAAATATTAAAAATAAATTATTGCTCCAGGTGATGAATCTTGATAGGCTGAACTCCAAAAATGCACCTCAACCTGATGGTAAGTTTGATTATGTAGAAGGATATACTATCTTTTCTTCCAGCGGAAAATTCTTTTTCCCTGTGTTAGAACCATTTGGCTCTCATTTAAAGCAGGCAATTGGCGATGATCAGATTGCAGAGAAATATATTTTTCAAGAATTATATGATTCTACTCTTGTAATGGCTCAGGAATTCAGTGAAAAAAATAAATTTAGAATTATTGGAGAATACAAAGCAAGTTCAAGAAATGAAATCAGGTTAAATGCGATGAATATTCCACGAGGATCGGTTGTAGTAACCGCTGGAGGAAAAACATTGGTGGAAAATGTTGATTACACTGTTGATTATATTATGGGGACTGTTAATATTATCAATACTTCTCTTCTGGAATCAGGAACCAATATTGATGTAAAACTCGAGAATCGTTCCATGTTTAATATGCAGCGAAAAACACTGTTGGGTACTCATCTGGAATATCAATTTAATCGTGATTTCAGTTTAGGGGGAACCATTATGCACCTTTCCGAAATGCCTTTGACAACTAAAGTAAATACTGGCAATGAACCCATTTCCAACACCATTTGGGGATTGAATACTTCGTGGAGAAAAGAATCACAATGGTTAACCAACCAATTAGACAAGTTGCCTTTTGTAAATGCTACCAGACCTTCAACTATTGCCTTAAATGCAGAAGTTGCCCAATTGATTCCAGGACATTCTTCTGTTATCAGTGCGGCTGGTTTGGCTTATATTGACGATTTTGAATCAACACAAACGACCATAGACATTCATTATCCAACTTTCTGGTATCTGGCAAGCACACCTTATAATCCGAATGGTGGACTTTTCCCAGAAGCAACTTTAAGTAACAATGTTGAATACGGTAAAAATAGAGCTTTGTTAGCGTGGTATTATGTTGATCCTATTTTAAATGCAAACAGCAGAAATACACCTCCAAATTTAAGAAATAATGTTGAATCACAATCTAATCATTTGACACGTAATGTTCTGGAAGAAGAAATTTTTCCAAATAAAGAACGACTGGCAACACAAACTTCCCGCTTGACTATTTTAAATTTGTCTTATTATCCTACTGAACGAGGTCCTTATAACTTAGATATAGACAATATAAATCCTGATGGAACCTTAATGAATCCACAACAACGCTGGGGTGGTATTATGCGGAAACTCGATGTTACTGATTTTGAAACGGCTAATATTGAATACATTGAATTCTGGATGATGGATCCTTTTATTGTGGATAAAGATGGAACACAAAAAGGCGGTGATTTGTATTTTAATTTAGGAGATATAAGTGAAGATATTTTAAAAGATGGCAAGAAATTTTTTGAACAGGGCTTGCCTCTTGATGCCGATATTACAAAAGTGGATACTACGAAATGGGGAAAAATTCCTAAGACGCAATCAACAGTTGTAGCTTTTGATAATTCTCCTGGAGCTCGAGCTAAACAAGATGTCGGTTTAGACGGACTTTCTACTAATGAAGAACAACAATTTCCTACTTATAAAAATTATGTAGAGAAAATTAATCAAAAAATTGATGTAGAAACCCGTCAAAAATGGCAAAGTGATTCTTTTTCACCTTTAAATGATCCTGCGGGGGATAATTACCATTTTTATAGAGGTTCAGATTACGATGCTCAGGAAAAAGATATTTTATCTCGTTACAAATATTATAATGGAACGGAAAGTAATTCGCCCGAAGCTGAAAATACGCAGGAAAATTATAGTACTTCTGCTACTTCCTTGCCTGATGGAGAAGACTTAAATGGTGATAATACCATGAATGAATATGAAAAATATTATCAATATCATGTAAAAATAAAAAAAGAAGCAATGGAAGTTGGTAGAAATTACATTACTGACAAGATTGTTTCAAATGTGAAATTGGAAAACGGTAAAGTTGAGCCAGTTACCTGGTATCAATTTAAAATTCCTATTAGGGAATATGACGAAAAAATTGGTAATATCCGTAATTTTAAATCTATTCGTTTTATAAGAATATTTTTGACCAATTTTGAACAAGAAACACATTTACGTTTTGCTACACTCGATTTAGTAAGAGGTGAATGGCGGAGCTATACTAAATCACTTTTCCCAGCAGGTTCAACTCCAATTTCAGAAGGGAAACTCGACGTTCATTCTGTCAATATAGAAGAAGATGCAGATAAAACTCCCGTCAATTACATTTTACCTCCTGGCATTACGCGTGAAACTGATCCGGGTCAACCACAATTGTTGCAACTCAATGAACAGTCAATGGCTCTTCGGATAAAAGATTTAGCTTCCAATGATGCAAGAGCAGTTTATAAGAACACTTCGTATGATATGAGACAATATAAGCGTTTACAAATGTTTGTACATGCTGAAAAATTAGTAGATGATCTGAGCGATCTTCAAGATTACCAGCTTACATGTTTCATTCGGTTAGGTTCTGATATGGTGAACAATTATTACGAATATGAAGTCCCTCTTCGCGTGACGCCACATGGCAAATATTTGAATGAAAAAAATGAAGATCGGGAAATCGTTTGGCCTCTTGAAAACATGTTTGATTTTCCTTTTTCTACTTTAATTGAAGCAAAACTAAAACGCGATAAATATCTGCAAACTTCTGGAGGAAACGCCACAACTTTAACACCCTATGAAGTATATGATCCAGATAACCCCAAAAATAAGATTAGAATTGTTGGGAATCCTTCTATTTCAGATATTGAAAATATCATGATCGGTATTCGAAATGTAAGTGGCGAAATTAAGTCGGGAGAAATTTGGATCAATGAACTGCGTATGTCAAAATTCAATGAATCAGGTGGTTGGGCTGCAATGGGAAATTTGGCAGTAGGACTTTCTGATATTGGTTCGCTTAATTTTTCAGGTCGTATAGAAACGGCAGGTTATGGAAGCATTGAAAGTAATGTGATGAATCGGAGATTGGAAGACTTGCGACAGATGAATTTTTCAACTGCCTTAGAAGTGGGAAGATTTTTACCCGAAAAAGCAAAGCTGCAAATTCCTCTCTATTTTTCTTATACAAATGAAACTATTTCTCCTAAATATAATCCACTGAATCAAGATGTTGAATTAAAAGATGCACTGGAAAATTTAACTTCAAAAGCAGAACGAGATTCCTTATTAAATCTTTCACAGGAAGTAAATACTTCTAAAAGTTTCAATATCTCTAATGCAAAAATTAATATAAGAAGTAAAAAACCCCAATTTTATGACCCAGCTAATTGGCGATTTACTTATGCTTATATTGAATCTGATAAATATACTCCTGAAATTGAGCAGGATATGAATAAAAGTCAACGAGCTGCCATTGACTATAGTTTTAATTTCAATCCACAACCCTGGGAACCATTCAAAAATATCAAATCATTAAATAAACCAGCTTTTAAAATCATTAGTGATTTCAACATTTATTATTTACCTTCTTCTATTAATTTTAATACCAATTTAAATCGGCAGTATTCTCAAACTAAATTGCGATCGCTTGAAGCTTCATCTGTCGATATTTCTGATAAATTGGCAAATTTATCATTCAGCAAGGATTTTATGTTCAATCGTCAATTTGAAATAAAATATGATTTAACTCGTGCTATTAAATTCAGTCTTCAAGCAGCAATGAATGCCAATATTGATGAACCTTATTTTACCCCTGAAATAGGAAAAGAATATTATGAAGCCTGGAGAGATACAGTATGGTATAACATTCGTAAATTGGGAACTCCTTATGCTTATCAGCAAGTGTTTACTGCTTCGTGGAATATACCTATCAATAAAATTCCTATAACAAGTTGGATTGATGCCAATATTTCTTATAATTCAAATTATAATTGGAACAGGAGTGCTCTTTTGGAGAAAGATGGAGAAGATTTAGGAAACATTGCAACCAGCACAGGTTCATGGCAAACAAACGGACAGTTTAATTTGGAAGGATTATATAGAAAATCTAACTTTTTAAAAAATGTATTGAATCGTAACAGTAGTTTTTCCACTTCTCAAAGACAAACTTTTAAACCTCGTGAATACCAACAGATTATTGATTTATCAAAAAATCAAACTTTAACAGTACGTCATAATTTGGGTAGTGAGTCTGTTCGTTTAAAAGCAGTTGACAAAAATGGAAATACTATTCCGCTGCAATATAAAGTACGCAGTAATGCTACAGTTGATATCTTCCCAAAACAGAACCTGGATAGCGTTCAACTTACGCTTACTACTATCTCGCCCAATGAACGTTCTGTAAGTGGTCAAGTAGTTGATTTTACATTGGGAGCTCTTATGATGGTACGCCGTGTTTCTTTTACTTATCGTGAATCTAACAGCATGGTTTTAACAGGATTTTTGCCCGAAGCTGGTTTCTTGGGACAGAAAAAATACAATGGCTTTACTGCTCCAGGTTATGCTTTTACGTTTGGCATTCACGATGATAATATGATCCAAAAAGCTATTGAAAAAGGTTGGTTAAATACGGGCGATTCAATTGTAAATCCTGCCACAACAGCTTTTACTTCCGATTTTGATTTAAAAGCTTCATTAGAACCAATTCCTGGATTTAAAATTGACTTGAATGCAACCCGTTATACTGCTTCCAATACTTCAGTTTTATTTATGTACGAAGGAATGCCAACCACTTATACAGGGAGTTTTAACATTACACAAATTGCCTTATCCACTGCTTTTAAAAAGATAGGTTCTGTGGAAAATAATTATAATTCTTCTACTTTCAACATGTTTTTACAAAACAGACAAAAAATTGCTGATAGACTTAACAGTAAATACATGGGAACAAATTATCCTGCTGCTGGTTTTATTACTTCCACCGATCTGGCAGGAAAAGAATTTGATCCTTCTGTTGGAATTTTCAGCTTAAATTCTCCTGATGTACTTATACCTGCTTTTTTAGCTGCCTATACAGGAAAGGATGCTTCTAATGTAAATACTTCTCCATTTATATCATTATTGAATATTTTACCAAACTGGCGAATTAGTTATGATGGTCTGTCGCGGATTGGTTGGGTGAAAAATCATTTTAAAAATATAAATCTGACTCATGGTTACACTTGTCGTTATAGTGTTGGTTCTTACAGTTCTTATTCAACATGGGTGCCGATGTCAGAAGATGAAACTTTTGGTTATATTCGTGATGTTCAGACCAGTTTGCCAATTCCGTCAAGTGCTTATGATATATCAAGTGTTTCAATCAACGAACAGTTTAGTCCATTGCTTGGCATCAATGCCACAATGAATAATAGTATGACAACAAAACTGGAATACCGAAAGCAACGAAATCTTTCATTAAATGTGTCGAGTGCTCAACTAATTGAAAGCTTGAGTGATGAATATGTGATTGGATTTGGATATGTACTTAAAGACTTTGATGTGATTTTGAAATTGAAAACCGATAAACAATCTCGAATAAAAAACGACTTGAAATTGTCAGTCGATCTATCTTATCGAGACATTAAAACACTACTGCGAAAAATTGAAGAAAACATAACGCAAGCTTCGAGTGGTAATAAACTCTTCACATTGAAATTTTTAGCCGATTATGTATTTAGTTCAAAATTAAATATTCAGTTGTTTTATGACAGACAATCAACTACACCATTGGTTTCTTCCTCTTTCCCTGTTTCATCTTCTAATTTTGGTATAAGTTTTAAATTGATGTTGACACGATGATCTAAAAAAATTTTTATAAGGAATGATTTTTATCGTTAAATAAGCACGAAACAAATTTAAAAAATTGAAAAACTATCATTCATTAAACCTTAATAAAACTTATGGGATACAAAAATCATTAAACCTTATTAGCTTATTAAAAAAACAGAGTGAAAATGTAGATTGAGAAAAAATAACAATCTACTAAATAAGGTAATAAGGTTATAATCAGAGAGATATTTCAATGTTATTAAAGTAGAAAAAACTTAATAAGGTATTAAAGACAAAAACTATAAAATCAAAATAAAGAGCAGATTATTACTTATTGAACATGTAAAAAGCAAATTAACAAAAAACCTTATATTGCTTACAACCTTAATAAGAAATGAAAATCGTTAGTCACATAAACCTTATTGGCTTATTTAAATGAATAAATCAGGTGAAATAAAGAAAAAGTCATCCAACAAAATAAGATAATAAGGTTGAAAAGAGGTAAAATTCATGTTATGAAGATTAAAGGTTTCATAAGGTTTGAAAGACAAACATTGACAAAATGAAAAGCAACGAAACTGACTTCAAACAAAAACCCTTGCTGACACACGATTGAATTATCTGACATATTGATACCGTAAGTAGGAGGATAAAAATTAAACTTCTTATCTATTTTCATAAAATGCTGATATTGTTTAACTTAATATAATTATTTCAGGATGAAAAAATATTCATTATTGTTGTTTTTTTTAATTCTTGTAATACCTCTCTTTGCTCAAATTTATGAACCTGTTCATTGGACGGTGACGCATAAATTAGAAAATGATACGACAGCAAAAATTATTTTTAAAGCCGAAATTGATGAAGGGTGGCACTTGTATGGACTTCAGTTGCCGCAAGATGGTCCCAAACCAACTAAAATCGTTTTTGAAAAAATTGAAAATGCAAAACGAATAGGAGAATTACAAGCTTTGTCGAAATTAGAAAAACAATATGATCCTAATTTTGATATGGAACTGAATTGGTACACCAAAGAAGCTATTTTTATTCAAAAAATTGGCTTTAGTCATTCCCAGAATGTAAAAGTGAATGGATATATTGAATATATGGCTTGTAATGATAAGACATGTTTGCAGCCAACCACTGAACCTTTTTCAATAAGCCTTCAACCAAAGGTACTGTCTGCTTCTGTGGCACCTGTTAATCATGTCCAACAACCACCGGAAACTGATTTTTGGACGCCTGTAATTGATGAGTTGAAAAAATTTGGTGAATCAGATCAAGCATCTGAAAAAAATTCTTTGTGGTTTATTTTTCTGGCAGGCTTGATAGGTGGTTTGCTTGCCATATTGACTCCGTGCATTTGGCCTATTATTCCCATGACGGTAAGTTTTTTCCTTAAACGTTCGGAAAATCGAAAGCTGGCTCGTCGGGATGCTTTTCTGTACGGTTTGTCAATCATTATGATTTATGTAGTTTTAGGTTTATTGGTAACGGCCATTTTTGGTGCCAGTGCTTTGAATAGCATTGCTACCAATGCTGTTTTTAATATTATTTTCTTTGTCATATTTTTCATTTTTGCTTTGTCATTTTTTGGTGCTTTTGAATTAACATTACCTTCTTCATGGTCAACAAAACTCGATGCCAAAGCTCAAACAACTGCTGGCTGGTTAAGTATTTTATTCATGGCTTTTACACTGGTGGTAGTCTCTTTTTCTTGCACAGGACCCATTATTGGAACGTTGTTGGTGGAAGTTTCAAGCAATCAATCCATTTTGGCTCCAGCCATTGGTATGTTTGGATTTGCACTTGCTTTAGCTGTTCCTTTTACATTGTTTGCTTTCTTTCCTTCCTGGTTAAAATCTTTGCCACGTTCTGGCGGATGGTTGAATCAGGTAAAAGTAGTGCTGGCTTTTATTGAACTGGCTTTTGCACTGAAATTTTTGTCAGTTGCTGATTTAGCCTACGGCTGGCATATTCTGGATCGAGAAGTATTTCTATCGCTATGGATTGTTATTTTTGTACTGTTAGGTATTTATTTACTGGGAAAAATTCGTTTTCCACATGATAGTGAAGTGAAGCATGTTTCGGTTCTGGCTGTTTTATTCGCCATTCTTTCTCTTTCGTTTTCCATTTATATGATTCCAGGTTTGTGGGGTGCACCGCTCAAAGCTATTAGTGCTTTTGCTCCTCCACTTTCTACGCAGGATTTTAATTTATATCGGCAAGAAGTTCATCCCGATTTTACGGATTATGATCAAGGAATGATGTATGCAAAAGAAAAAGGTTTGCCTGTTATCGTTGATTTTTCTGGCTATGGCTGCGTAAATTGCAGAAAAATGGAAGCAAGTGTACTTTCATATCCAGCTATTAATGAGGTTTTAAAAAAACAGTTTGTTTTGATTACTTTATATGTGGATGATAAAACACCTCTTCAAAAACCTTATGAAGTTATAGAAAATGGCAAAGTAAGAAAAATCAAAACAGTAGGTGACAAATGGAGTTATCTGCAACGATATAAATTTGGTGCTAACGCTCAGCCTTTTTTTGTGATACTCAACAATGATGGTAAACCTCTCAACAAGCCTTTTACTTTCGATGATCATCCTCAGCATTTTTTAAAATGGTTGACAAAAAAATAGAACAAAATGTCTTTTTGTTTGTTTAAAACAAGAAAATTACTGTTATTTTGTCATTTTACTATCCGTATTTAATAGCTTGAAAAACCAAAAACAACAATTGGCAAAGTTATTGCTAAAATAAAAAAGATACTTATATCAATTCAGCAAGAAACCTTATGCTGAAGTTGAGGAATAAAAATTTTAAAAAATGAATAAATATCAAAAAAAAATGGAAAAAGAAAAAGATATGGCTAATAATGAAATAAATGAACAAGAAAAAATTTCAGGCAAGAAAGAAAATTTAGTTCCTCAAGAAGAAAAAGCAGAAGAAAATGAAAATATAGAAAAGGAACTAGAGAGATTAAGAATGGAATGTGAAGATTTGGCAGATAAAAATTTGCGTTTGATAGCCGAGTTCGATAATTATCGGAAACGAATGCTGAAAGAAAAGGCGGAATTATTGAAAAATGCTTCAGAAAGTGTGCTGGTAAATCTTTTACCATTGGTAGATGATTTTGAACGTGCTTTGCAAGCTATCGAAACCACTGATGATATTAATGCTATAAAAGAAGGTGTTCAATTAATTTATAATAAATTTATTAATTTTCTACACCAGTATAATGTAAAAGAAATACCTGTTATTCATCAAGAATTTGATACACATTTACACGAAGCTGTTTCAACGATTCCAGCTCCCAATGAAGATTTAAAAGGAAAAATCATTGACTGCGTTTTGAAAGGTTATACTTTGAATGACAAAGTTATTCGTCATGCAAAAGTGATTGTCGGCGAATAAGTAATTTTTTAGATGTTACTCAAACATTCAATAAAATGTCTGAGGAGAGGTAAAATATTATGGCAAAAAAAGATTATTATGAGGTTTTAGGAATTTCTCGGACAGCTACTGAAGTGGAAATAAAAAAAGCTTATCGGCAGAAAGCTGTTCAGTATCATCCTGATAAAAATCCGGGTGACAAGCAAGCAGAAGAAAAATTCAAAGAAGCTGCTGAAGCTTACGAAGTGTTAGGTGATCCTGAAAAGAGGGCTCGCTATGACCGATATGGATACAGCGGAGTAAGCGGTTCTGCGGGAGGTGGTTTTGGAGAAGGAATGACTATTGAAGATATTTTTTCTCATTTTGGAGATATTTTTGGCGGTCATTTTGGTGGCTTTGGTGGATTCAGTGGCTTTGGAAGTGATTTCCAATCTCCGAACACAAAGATACGTCATGGTTCCGATTTACGAATAAAAGTTAAATTGACGCTTGAAGAAATTGCCAGTGGCGTTGAAAAAAAAGTGAAGGTTAAGAAATATGTTGCCTGCCCTTCGTGTAAGGGAACAGGTGCTGCCGAAAGTTCTTCTCCTGTAACATGTTCAACATGTAGAGGAACTGGGCGTGTAACCAGAGTACAACAAACTATTTTAGGCAGAATGCAGACCACCGTTGAGTGCCCCACCTGTAAAGGCGAAGGAAAAATTATTGTTAACAAATGTCCTTACTGCAACGGAGAAGGCATTATTCAAGATGAAGAAATCATTACCATTAACATTCCAGCAGGAGTAAGTGAAGGTATGCAACTTACTTTTACGGGTAAAGGAAATGCAGCACGTCGTAGTGGCATCAATGGAGATTTAATTGTGTTAATTGAAGAAGAACCGCATCCTTCATTGATTCGTGATGGGAATGATTTGATCTATAATTTGTTATTGAGCGTTCCGCAAGCAGCTTTGGGTGGTTCTATTGAAATTCCTTCTCTTACAGGAAAAGTAAAAGTGAATATTGAACCAGGAACACAGCCAGGAAAAGTTTTACGTTTAAAAGGCAAAGGTTTACCTGATGTAAATCGCTATGGCAATGGGGATTTATTGATCAATATTGGAGTTTATATCCCAGAAAAATTGAGTAAGGAAGAAAAAAATCTTCTGGAAAAATTAGATAAATCAAATAATTTTAAACCAAATCCTGCAGCTTCAAAAAAATTTTTCAGCCATTTCAGAAATATGTTTGAATAGGGCCGAATTATGAAATATAGTAAAAATGAGGAAATCAAAATTTTCCTCATTAAATGGAAGTTAAATTATAAATTTTTTAGGAATAAAAAATTTTAAGGTTAATCAATAAAGGTGTAAAATATTATGTTTGTATAAAGGTTCCTCCCTTCTCTCGCCACCTGCACCTCGTAACTTAACAAACCTTGCATACAACATAAACTAAAGATCTCTGCTGAAACTCCAAACTACTGACCACCAACGTTTAAGTAGATGGTAAATTGTGATTGGGTTCACTGCGAGTGCAAATACTTGCAAGGGAAGTTTTTTCCTCAACTTGTGAAAAAACTTCGTTTCGTAATTCAAATGGTAATTCGATATTTCTTAACTGTAAACTATTGAGCCAATCTTTTACTTCATTTTTTTGTAAAGTATGAAAAACTTCTGAAATTTGTTTAATTTGTTCTTGGGTATATTCATTGGCAGGAATTCCTTTCAAAGCATCTAATTCCTCGTCATCATAATAAATAATTTCATTTCCCTTATTGAAAAGTTGTTTCACCTGGCATTCATCGTAAGCATCGCAATAACTACAAGTTGCTGAAGGATTGATTAAATGATTGTTTGTCGCCTTTTTCTTATTAAAATGAGCAAATGCAAACAAAATAACGCCAAGTATGATTGCAATGATTAAAAATATCCACATATTTTCTATATTAAAGTCTTAAAAAGATGTTCTAACATAATTTATCATACAAAATTAAGCATAAATGTAATGATTTAGCTATTTTTGTAAAGGATATAAAATATAAATAACATTTTTAAGTTTTTTATGTGGAAATGAATGTTATAGAAAATAATAAAATTCAATGTTTTACTGATTGTTTTCTTTTCTTAATTTTTTAATTTCATTGAAGATAAAAAATAGAAATACACTTTTGCTTTTACTGCTGATTTTGCTGGTTGGCGGTTGTTCTCTTCAGAAAAACACCAAGTTTTCTCGCAGTTACCATGCTTTGACTACTCGTTTTAATGTATATTTTAACGCTGAACAGAGTTATCAGGAAGGTCTAAAAAATATTTGGGATGCCAACAAGGATGATTATTCAACTGTCCTCCCCCTTTATCCCATTAGCCGGCACTCTAACGCAGCGGCTGCTACTGCTAACATGGATAGAACCATTGAAAAATGCCGTAAAGCTATCAAACTTCATTCTATTAAACAAAAACCGGAGAAAGATTACAAGAAGTGGAACTCTCCTGAATATCAAGCTTTCTATAATCAGGAAGAATTTAATCCACTTCTCAAAGAAGCCTGGTTGTTGTTAGGAAAAGCAGAATTTCATAAAGGTGATTTTTTAGGTTCAATAGGTACTTTTTCGTACATCGCTCATCATTTTGCTGCTGATCCTGATGTTATTATTCAATGTCAACTATGGATGGCGAGAGCTTATGCAGAAATGGGATGGCTTTATGAAGCAGAAGATGTTTTATCAAAAATTAATCAAGATCAATTAAAAAAAGAGCATGTTGGGTTATTTGCTGCCGTAAACGCCGATATTTTATTAAAAAAGAAAGAATACAAAGAAGCAATTCCCTATTTACAATTGGCAATAGAAAAAGAATCGGATAAAAAATTAAAACAACGATTCACTTTCATTTTGGGACAACTCTATCAAATCACAGGAAATGAGAATGCAGCATATCAGGCTTTTACACAGGTGTTAAAATCAAATCCTCCGTTTGAAATGGATTTTTATGCTCGTATTCAACGAGCTCAATTGAATGCTTCCAATTTCTCCCTAACACAGAAAGAACTAACCAAAATGCTAAAAAATTCAAAATACAAAGATTATCAAGACCAGATTTATTTTGCAATGGGAAAAAATCTGCTGATGAAAGGCGATACTTTAAAAGCAATAGAAAATTTCAAATCTGCTATTGATAAAAGTACCCGTAATGGTTATGATAAAGCCAATGCGCTAATTACCTTAGGAGATTTATACTACAAAAATAAAAATTACAAACAAGCTTATCCTTGCTATGAAGAAGCATCAAAAATCATAACCAATGAACATGAAGATTATCAGCGAGTGTCACGCTTATCTGAAATACTGAGTGAATGGGTAGTTCAATATGATATTGTGATGCTCCAGGATAGTTTGCAGCGATTAGCAGCTCTGCCAGAACATGAACGAATGGAAACCATTCAAAAAATCATAGCTCAGGTAAAAGCCGATGAGGAAGAGGCTATTCAAAAATCTGCCCAAGAACAAGCCGTTTTAAGCAACATGGACGTTGGCGATCAACTTCAACCTATTGGTGGTAATATACTTACATCGAAAGAATGGTATTTTTATAACCCGGATTTAAAAGAAAAGGGGAAATTGGAATTCCAAAAAAAATGGGGAAAACGTAAATTGGAAGACAATTGGCGAAGAGCTAACAAAACAGTACAGTTATTTGCCCAGGAAAATGGAGAAACAAACATTATGGAAAATTTATCAGACACAACTGTTTCTCAAATAATTACAGACAATAAAAACCCTGCATTTTATTTGCAACAAATACCATTAACTCCAGCTCAATTGGAAAAATCCAATCAGGAAATGGCAACAGCCATGTTTAATTTAGGAATGATTTATTATGACAAATTGCAGGACGTGCCAATGGCAATTCAAACTTTTGAAGAATTTGTTAGCCGATTCAAGCAACATCCACGTCTATCAGAAGCTTATTTCCAATTGTATCTGATGGAAAGCAAAATGGGTAACCGAGATAAAGCTGAACAATGGCGAACAAAATTAATTACTGAATTTCCTGAAACAACTTTTGCCAGATTACTTTCCAAACCTGATTATCCTGAACGATTAAAACGAATGTATCAAGAGCAGGATTCTATTTATCGTCTTGCTTATCAAGCTTATACAAAAAATGATTTTAATACTGTATTTCAGTACAAAGAGTATATGGAACAAAATTATCCCACTTCACCTCTTATGCCAAAATTTTTGTTCCTTGAAGCTCTAAGTATCGGTAAAACATCTCCTTCAGAACGTTTCGAAAAAGAATTGAGCGATTTAATCAATACTTATCCTGAAAGCGATGTAAGCTCTATGGCAAAAGATATTTTAGCCTTGATAAAACAAGGAAAACAAGTGCAAACAAGCACTACACATGGTTCTCTTTTAGCTAAACGGGAAGAAATAATTAAGACAGAAAAAGAAACAGTGGTTCAACAACAGTTTTCGCCTGATAAAAAAACCAAACATTTGCTGTTGCTGATAAGTGATGCAGATAAAAGAGATTTGAATCAGTTGATGTATCAACTTGCCTCGTTCAATTTTTCTAGATTTTTGATTAAAGATTTTGACATTGGCATTCAGCCACTGGATAGTACAAGAAATATTTTATTTGTTACCAATTTCGACTCTTATGATGAAGTGTTGTGGTATTTGAATACGCTTTCGTCTGATGAATTATTACAATCATTTATAAATCAATTGAATATAAAAAAGGTTATTATCTCTGAAAATAATTTTGCTTTATTAAAAACAACTTTCAGTTTAAACGATTATTTGGCTTTCCACGATAAATTTTTAGCACCCGACAATAAAGCAATAAAAGAAATTACTACGTCTTTTGAGAAAAAAACAGCTTCGACAATAATTCCTTCTTCCAGTGTTGGGAAACCACAAATAGGAGGTGAAATTCAATTGAGAGCAAAAACATCGAAGCAGGATAGCATTTTAAATCCATCAGTTGTACCAACCCCTCAACTGGAAAAACAAACAGAAGCAGCTCTTTCTTCGACAACACCTCAAATAGCTAAAGAGGAAGTGACTCTTTACAAAGGTTTGTTTGCTTATAAACCAAATGAGCCTCATTTTGTTACTATTTATGTTGTTTCAGGAAATGTGGATGATGCAAAAGTTCAAAATGCTTTTGATAAATACAATCAACAAAACTATGGGATTTTGAATTTGTCAACTCAAGCTGAGAAAGTTGGGAAACAGCAATTTTTCATCATTGGACCTTTTCCTGATGCCAACACTGCAAAATCGTATTTGATGCGGATAGTAAAAGAATCTTCGCTTTTTGAAGGATTAAAAGGTGTAAATTATCGTAATTTAGTAGGAACGCAGGAAAATTTGAATATAATGCTTCAACAAAATGCATTGAATGTATATTTTGACTTTATGAAAGAATATTATTTGAAATGATTTTTATGCTTTTCGATGAACAAAATTTTATTGGGTTATGAAACAAGGCAAAATACTCTGGATAGACGATGAAATTGATTTGTTGCAACCTTATCTTATTTTTCTTAATGACAAAGGGTATGAGGTTTTAACTGCTACCAATGGCAATGATGCCATCGAAATTTGTCAGCAAGAAAATTTCGATATTATTTTTTTGGATGAAAATATGCCAGGTTTAAGTGGGCTCGATACGTTGGCTGTAATCAAAGAATTATTACCTGATGTCCCGGTAGTGATGATTACAAAAAATGAAGAAGAAAACATCATGAACATGGCTATCGGAAACAAAATTGCTGATTACTTAACGAAACCAGTGAATCCCAGTCAGATTTTATTAACTTTGAAAAAAAATATTCATAGAAAAGAAATTGTAACAGAACATGCTACCTCCACTTATCGTTCAGAATTTCCTCAAATTGGAATGAAAATTAACGATTCCTTTACTTTTGAAGAATGGATTGATATTTATAAAAAATTGGTTTACTGGGAGCTGGAATTATCCGAAACAGATAGCGGGATGGATGAAATGTTACAAATGCAAAAGACAGATGCCAATACGGCTTTTGCAAAATTTATCAAAACCAATTATCTTAAATGGTTCGAAAATACTGAAACTCGCCCTTTGATGAGCCCTGATTTATTCAAAACAAAAATTTTTCCTTTACTTGATAAAGGTGAAAAGATTTTTTTTGTGGTAGTTGATAACTTTCGCTATGATCAATGGAAAATTATTCGAGATCTTTTGGGCGATTTTTATCAATTCGAAGAAGAAGAGCTTTATTGTAGTATTTTGCCAACTGCTACTCAATATGCTCGAAATGCCATTTTTTCAGGTTTAATGCCTCTCCAAATTGAACAAATGTTTCCCGATTTATGGGTAGAAGAAATTGATGAAGAAGGGAAAAACCTGAAAGAAGAAGATTTGCTGGCAACACAAATTCATCGTTTCAGAAAAAATTATGAATTTTCTTATCATAAAATCAACGATTCGAATTCTTGTCAGCGTTTAATCGACCAATTACCACGTCTGGAAAATTGTCAGTTAAATGTTTGCGTGTTGAACTTTATTGATATGCTTTCCCATGCTCGAACGGATTCAAAAATGGTGAGAGAATTGGCTAATGATGAAAAAGCTTATCGGTCTCTTACGCTTTCGTGGTTTAAATATTCAACTACTTATGAATTATTCAAACAAATTGCAGAACGAGGTTATAAGGTGATTTTCACTACTGATCATGGAACTATTAAAGTAAAAGATCCTGTTAAAGTGATTGGAGATAAAAATACCAATGTAAATTTAAGATATAAAGTAGGAAAAAATTTGAGTTATAATAAAAAAGACGTTTTTGAAATTACTCAGCCTGCTAAAGCAGGTTTACCCAGTCCCAATGTGAGCTCTACTTATATTTTTGCTTGTAACGACAAATTTTTTGCTTATCCCAATAATTATAATTATTATGTTAGTTATTATAAAAATACATTCCAGCACGGAGGAGTTTCACTGGAAGAAATGTTAATACCATTTGTTATGATGTTGCCAAAATAGAGAAAGGCAAGTGATTGATTATTTGTTTAATATAAAAATTAGAAAAAAATGAAAATTGGATTAATGGGTTTTGGAAAAACAGGGAAAGCAGTTGCTTCTGTTATTTTACAAAACCCAAAATTTGATTTACAATGGGTTTTACGGAGAAAAAAATTTTCAGATCGTAGAAATGCCGCCGAAATTCTCGGAATTGAATCAGACAATAAAGGTCTGATACATTCTATTTACAGCATTAATATTGAT
>Ga0208826_1001358_pt1 | contig 20836 bp, 23 predicted proteins | sample AD_UKC115_MetaG_FD_184451 | JGI IMG/M metagenome (GOLD analysis project Ga0208826, IMG submission 184451) | Active sludge microbial communities of municipal wastewater-treating anaerobic digesters from Hong Kong - AD_UKC115_MetaG (SPAdes)... | ecosystem: Engineered > Bioreactor > Anaerobic >...
AAAACAAACTCATATCTTTACAAATCAGTCATATACAGATTATTGTTATTGCTTATATATTTGTACCATATTTGGAACATGCAATTATAATATATTGAAATACTGTTTGTTTCAGTTTTGAGGAAGTGAAGTAATGTAGATAAACAACCGTTTATCAAAAATAACCAAACGGGTGTAGCACAATGTGTTACACCCGTTTTTGTTGATAAATATTTTTCGTTATTTGTGCTTATATATGGGATTTTTATTGTATATTTGCAACATATTTGTAACGCGACTTAATTAGCGATAAGGTGCGACTTATCAGTACTTAATGCTACTTAATTCGACTAAAAACATACGATATATGCCTGCAAGCAAGTACAAATTAGAACGAAAATGCGAAATGTGCGGGAGTACATTTCTTGCCAAAACGGTTTACTCTAAATACTGCTCTCGCCATTGTAGTGAGGCTGCATATAGAGCAAAAAAGCGTGAAGAGAAAAAAGAGCAGCACAAGCAGGAACTTGCAGACAAAGTTCCGCAAGAACGCCCATACATTTCCATTGCCGAAGCCGTTGCCTTGTTTGGTATCTCTCGCGATACCATTTACAGGCTAATCAGAAATGGCAATCTGCCAGCCGTAAATTTGGGTGAACGACTTACACGCATCAGCCGCGCCCATATCGAAAGTATGTTTCCGTTGGTAGAGCAAAAACAGCAAGCAACGCCAACACCTCAACCTGCGAAACCATACAATTTTGATGCTTCCGACTCATACACTATTGGCGAGGTGTCAAAGAAATACGGCGTTTCCGATTCCACCGTTTACAAAACTATCCGCAAGATTGGCATCCCCACTTGTCAAAAGGGGAAATATGTATTTGTGCCGAAAGCAGAAATCGACAAAGTGTTCAACCCAAGCAAATAAGCCGCCATGAAGAAAGCCCTCGTCAATACAAAAGTTACGGTCAAACTTCGTAAGTCAGAATATCACAACGAGTGGTATCTGATAATCGAGAGTTATCCAGTGTTCAAGCCTGGTAGCACAAAGCCAAACCGTGTTATTGAGGCAATCAACCGCACCGTCACAACCCCAATTTGGGACAAGTCGCGCACAGCCCGAACCACCGAAACCAGCAAAACGTTCAAGCCCAAGCGTGATGCGAACGGCATTATCCAATGCAAAAGCGAGAAAGACCAAGAATCTTGCATCTATGCCGATAATGTCCGCAAAATCCGCCAACGTGAATATGATAATGCTGCACTCTATACCGATACAGAAGCGGAACAAGCCGAACAGAACGAGCGTTCGCAATGCAATTTCATCGAGTATTTTCAGAAAACAGCAGTACGACGACACAATCGCAGTTCGCAGTCTATCATCGTCAATTGGAATCGGGTTTGCGAATTGCTCAAACTCTTTGCCGAGGGCGACCGCATTCTGTTTTCGCAAATCAACCTCAAACTGATTGAGGATTTCCGTCAGTTTCTTATTACCGCCCCCTGTGGAGGTAACAAGAAAGGTACGGTATCGCAGAACACCGCCGCCACCTATTTCAGCATTTTCAAAGCCGCCCTCAAACAAGCCTTTGTCGATGGCTACCTGACGATAGACCTATCTGCCAAAGTCAAGGGCATACAAGAGCAGGAAAGCCGCCGCGAACATCTGACCGTTGAAGAACTCAATACCCTTGCCGCCACTGATTGTGACCGCCCCATTCTCAAACGTGCCGCTTTGTTTTCTGCCCTCACAGGGCTTCGCCACTGCGACATTCAGAAACTTCGCTGGAGCGAAGTTCAGAAAGATGGCGAGAACTATCGTCTCAATTTCACACAGCAGAAAACCAAAGGTGTTGAATATATGCCCATCAGCGAACAAGCCTATTCGCTTTGTGGCGAGCCACAAGCCCCCGAAAAACTTGTTTTCGAGGATTTGCCCGACCCGTCATGGATTTCCAAACCATTGGAACGTTGGATAAAATCAGCCGGCATCACACGCCGCATCACGTTCCACTGCTTCCGCCACACATACGCAACATTGCAATTGGCTGGTGGTACCGACATCTACACCGTCAGCAAGATGTTAGGTCATACCAATGTCCGCACCACACAGGTTTACGCTAAAGTTGTTGATGAGAAGAAAGAAAAAGCAACCGATGTAATCAAAATTGACAATCTCAAAATCAAGGAGGAATAAGCGATGAATCTTACCATTATACAAAACATTTATGATGGCACTTTACGCCCGAATCTGACAAGCGATTTGAAATTTCGAGAGTTGGCAAATGTTTTCTCAAATTTGCCTGATAACCTGCAAGCCATTGAAAAATTGTTCACGAACAATTTTCCAACACTTCAATTTGACTTTGAGGAGGAACGGCCAAATTCTATTGACGAGATTTTTCCCGATTCATATACGCCGATTAACGAAGATTCCATTTTCAAGAAGTTGGAGCTTCCCTTGCCAAAGCCGTCATCACCCAAAGAAAAGTTTTATCAGGCAATAGTAAATGCCGAAATGCAAAGAGTTAAACTTGCTATTATCGACTACGCGCCAAAGCAGCGTTCTGACATTGATACACGCGAAATGATAACCAGCACATTAAAAAATATTCTGCATTTTGCCAAACAAGATAGTCTTGACAATGAACCGATAACAGCGACACTTCGCATACAATTAGTATGTTTTTATGTCGAGTTAGTTGCTATCGCCTCACCGCTACTAACTCAAGACAAAAACTATCTTTCGTTTGATGATTTGATGTTTGAAGTATTCCAACATTATCCGCAAGAAAATGAAGTAACTGCATATCAAACTTTTGTTTCTTCTCTCAAAACAGAAAATTCCATTTTCCCTGCTGTGAAAACCGAATTGCCATCTTCCGAAGAATACGAGAAAGAAAAAATCAAAACAAACTATGAAGTATTCAATGAAATTATAAGTGATTATCAGTTTGAAGAATTAGAAAAAGTCAAATGCTTAAATAAGAATCAAATAATCAAACTAATTCGACTAATAGTAGAAAGTCCTGTGGGGTATTCTGTAGTAATGCTCAAGTACATTGGATATTTCGACCAACTGAAAAACAAGTACAACATGAATAAAGAAAATTCATTCAAACATATTGGGAAAGCTTTGCAAAAATCACCACGAATAATCAAGGGTAACTATAACATTCTAAACCCAGAATCAAATGAAGACCCATCCGTATATAATTCTCAAAGTTATACCCAAAAAGTAGAAGTGGATTACAAAAATCTATCATTATAAATAATTGATAATCAGCAACAACCCAAATTATCCCATTTTTTGGGAAATAACTTTCTAATTTTTGAGACAGAACCGCCCTAAAAGCCCCAAATTCTTTTGCACCACTATTCGATAGTCGAGTAGTGGTTTTCTTGTTATTGGCACACTCGAAAGCCTAATGCCGAAATTTCTTAGCGAAATGACAGAAATTTCATTCAACGATGTGCCCAAAACTCTGGCACTAATTCTTAACAAGGTTGAACAATTAGAAACCTTGTTGCAAAACAATCAATCAACAGAACCTTCCGACCGTTGGTTCAACCTGCAAGAACTCTGCGATTACTTGCCCGACCGCCCAGCCAAACAAACCGTCTATGGCTGGATTGGTCAGCACGCTGTTCCTTACCACAAAAAGGGTAAGAAACTGCAATTCTTGAAATCCGAGATTGATGCGTGGCTCAAATCAGACAAACGCAAAACTGCCGCCGAACTTCACGCCGAAGCCGTTCAGTTTGTCAACTCTAAGAAAGGAGGTGCGTTATGAACGAGCCAAAAACTATCGGACAGATAATGTGCGAAATGGCGGCTAACCCCGCAGAGCCAATGGGCAAATTGCTTCGCAAATGTCCTGTCATTCAAGCCGAACTGCTAAAGCAAGGCAAAATCTCGCTTGACGACCTTTCTGATGAGGAACTCGACAAACTCGTTGAGCATACGTTCCTCGAAGATTGGATTGATAATCAAGATGTAATGCAACTGCTTCACATCAGCGTCCGCACATTGCAAACGTTACGCTCAAACGGCACTTTGCCCTATTCGCGTATCAACAACAAAATCTATTACCGCCGTCAGGATATTCAAAGAATCCTTGCCGACAATTACACTATGTACCGATTACGCAACGGCTATGGAAAGAATAGATAAACAGGCGGTTTTGCATCGCACACATTACGGCACAAACATCTATGCACACATTTTGCGTGAATGTTTCCCAGAAGATGAGGTTGTGATGCGGCTCTCTGGCAGGGATTGCGGCTTGTGCCGCAACCCCTTTGTCGAGGGTGCTTCTACGCTTCACATCTTCATTGAGAAGTCTGACCCTGCCAATGCGATGTCGGCGGAGTATGCCAAGCATACCACCACCGACCATTCCATTCCCGATGGTGATGCGTTCGCCTTTGCCGAACTGCATTATCACCAATCGGGCGAAGAATTATTGGCAACCCTCAACCGAGAACTAAATCTGCATATCGGCGAAAAAAGTGGATGGTACAATAAGCCTACTATCGTCAATCCGTTAGTACCTATTTCCGTTGTCAGCTCTCTCTTCTCATTCTTTTCCTCGCCAATCACCAACACCAAGCCGAGCAAAAACTTCACTCTGCTTGATGCCTACCATTATATAATTGGCGACACGGCAAAAGAACGCACTCAAAAACTACGCTCGTTTGGCGATGCCAAAAATGCGATTAAGCGAGGGCAAACTGAGTTTACTCAAAGTTTGCCGAGCGAGAGCATTTTATCTAAACAGTCGCGTATGTTCAAGGCTGCAAACTTCGACTATTGCACATTCAGCGGCACATTCGCCACTCGCACCGACAAAGCCCTCATCAATCATTCGGGCTTGCTGTGCATCGACTTCGACCATCTGCAAAATCTTGATTCGCTTCGCTCTCAACTTTTGCAAGATGAATACTTTGACACGCAGTTGCTTTTCCGCTCGCCATCGGGCGATGGTTTGAAGTGGGTCGTCGAAATTGACATTTCTCAAACCTTACATGCCGACTACTTCCGAGCAGTAGCCAACTATCTTTTTCAAACCTATGGCGTTGAGGCGGACAAATCGGGCAAGGATATTTCACGTGCCTGTTTCCTGCCTCACGACCCAAATTGTTTTATCAATCCTAAATATCTGAACAAATGAGCAAGAAACAATTTAATCCCAAAGAATGGTTGGATAATACCCAGACAAATAACTTCGTTCCATCAGTTGAAAAACAAAAAGATGATTTTCAATTTTCAACTGTAAAATTTCAATTGAATGACATCGAAGATGTCGTTTCCCGTATCGAATCATCAGCCATCGACATAGCCCCAAACTATGCCGATTGGCGTGATTTGGGTTTTGCCCTCGCTGACGCTTTGGGCGAGAATGGCAGAGACTATTATCAACGCCTCAGCCGTTTCTATCCAAATTATTCTGCCTCAGAAACTGACAAGCAGTTTTCTTCCTGCCTTAAAGCACACGGCCACGGCATCACCATTAAAACATTGTTCCACCTTGCCAAGCGAGCAGGAATCAGCATTGCAAGCAGTTCGTCTGCAAAATCGCAATTGACCATTTCCCCCAAAACCCCTATATCCCCAGCGGAGGAAATGGAGGATATAGAGGATATGCCAACATTTTCGCAAGAAGTCAAAAACACGCTTCCAAGTTTGCTTTCACAAATTGTAAGCTGTGCCAACTCTCCCGAAGATGCCGACTTGCTTCTGTTAGGTTCACTTACAGTCTTTTCCGCCTGTCTGCCAAATGTCTTTGGCAACTATGGCGGTCGTGAAGTTTTCCCGAATCTGTTTCTTTTTGTAACGGCGCAGGCTTCGGCTGGCAAAGGCAGACTTACACTTTGCCGCCATCTTGTTCAGCCTATCCACGAAAGTCTGAAACAACTCTACGCCGCCGAGATGGAAGAATATAAACGCTTGCAAAATGAGTATGCACTCGACAAGAAGAACAACGAACCACCGCAAGAACCACCGCTCAAAACGTTACTCATACCTGCAAATAGCAGTGCCACTTCGGTTTATCAGGTGCTCAACGATAATAGTGGCATTGGGTTGATGTTCGAGACAGAGGGCGACACGCTTGCCAACACTTTCAAATCCGACTATGGCAATTTTTCAGATGGTTTCCGCAAGGCGTTCCATCACGAAATGATTTCCTACACTCGCCGCAAAGACCGTGAATTTGTCGAACTTGCCAAACCTCGCTTGTCTGCGTTACTTTCCGGCACACCTCGCCAAATCCTTTCGCTCATTCCCGATGCTGAAAACGGCTTGTTCAGCCGTTTCATCTTCTATTATATGAATGTGCGTTTGGAATGGCTCAATGTCTTTGCCGACAATGAAGAAACGCTTGACCAGTATTTTGAGCAGTTAGGAAAACAGTTCTTTGAACTTTATCGTATCCTACAAGCCTCGCAGCCTATTCGCTTCGCTCTGTCTGCCCAACAACAGGAGCAATTCAATTCCTTTTTTGCTCAGGTGCAAAAGGAATATTCAAACCTTTTCGGGCTTGACATTGTAGCATCAGTTAGAAGATTGGGGTTGATAACATTCCGTATCGCCATGATACTAACTTCGCTTCGTATCATTGACGGCGGACAGATTTCAAACCTCATCGTCTGCGACGATTCCGATTTTCAGTCCGCCCTTACTATGGGTCGTGTGCTTCTTCAACACACCGCCAAAGTTTTCGGTTCGTTGCCCACCACAGAGAGCAATGCCCCAAACGGTCAGACTGTTATCCGGCAAACTTTTCTCGACAATCTTCCACCAGAGTTCGACCGCAAAACTTATCTTGCGGTTGCCGAAAAGTTGAAGATTCCTGCCAAAACTGCCGAGAAGTACATAAGTAAATTTTGTGTTGGTGGTTTTCTCAAACACCTTGCACACGATAGTTACGGCAAGCCTTAAAAATTCTCTTTTGCGAAAGCCCCTAAAAGAAAGGGCTTTCGCAAAAGAGAATTTTTGTTGATAATTTTTTTGATACAATACGAAACCATATCAGAAGAAAAGTGTACTTTTGTACAAAATTTGTCAAGTGATATTTTTACAAGTATATTAGTAACATTCAAATAATTGTACAATGCTATTTGCCGACAAAATCAAACAATTACGAGAAGACAGCGGACAACTTCAACGCAAGGTAGCCGCCGCCCTCGATATAGATGCTGGGCTTTACAGCAAGATTGAACGTGGAGAACGCCCTGCCAAGCGTGAACAAGTGATTGCCCTCGCAAGTATTTTACATACTGACGAAAAAGAATTACTTACACTTTGGCTTGCCGACCAGATCAAAGAAATAACAGAATCAGAGAAAGACATCGCAGAAGATGCGATGGAAATTGTAAAAATGAGATAAAATGGAAGTATTTGAAAAAACAACAAGAGATTTTATATCAAAAGAATATATAAAAGAACTCAAACAAAGCGGTAACGGGGCACTCTCCGCTTTGGTCAAGGATAATTACACAAACAGTGGAAATATTATCTATATCCTTAAAAACTTGGGATATATACCTACCACATTTGATTCTCAATGGATAGTTGACCTTTTAGATTATCCTAATGAAGATGTTCGTTTTTGGGCTGTAAAAAACATAGGAAAATTAACTTCTGATGTTTTTTTGGAACGATTATTTCAAATCGCAATACATGATGAAAGTACGATGGTTAGAAGAGAAGCTGTATCTTCAATAGGTCGAATGAGAAATGAAAAAGGTATTCCTTTGATGAAGAAGATGCTTTTAGATTCTGACCCCAAAATTGTATGTCAAGCAATTCGAAGTTTATTGGTTTTCAAAGGGGATAAAAACATTGATTCAACGTTAAAAGAGTTAGTGAATCACGAAAACGAAATGGTACGTACTGTAATTTATAAAGAGTTCTTTGCTCAAAAGAAAAATGATAAATCTGTACTCCCCCATGCTGAAACTTATTCATATTTAAAAAATGTTGTAGTAAACGGTGATGTAAGAGATGTTCTTAAACTTGTTCCAGACGAAAGCATTCACTTGACATTTACCTCTCCTCCATACTATAATGCAAGGGATTACTCAATTTACCCTAGTTACGATGCTTATTTGAAGTTTTTAGAAGAAGTATTTTGCGAAACATACAGAATAACTAAAGAAGGTCGCTTTTTAATAGTAAATACTTCACCCGTAATTGTTCCACGAATAAGCAGATCACATTCAAGTAAACGTTATCCAATTCCATTCGATTTGCATCATTATTTGGTGCAGATGGGATGGGAGTTTATTGACGATATTGTGTGGGAGAAACCTGAATATAGTGTTAAAAATAGAATCGGAGGATTTCAGCAGCACAGAAAACCATTAGCATATAAGCCCAATTCGGTAACTGAATATCTTATGGTATATAGAAAACAAACTGAAAAACTGATAGATTGGAATATTCATCAATATGATTTAGAAACAATTAATAATAGTAAGGTGAAAGATGGGTTCGAAACAACTAACGTATGGCAGATTTGTCCAAAATCAGATAAAATACATTCTGCAATTTTCCCTGTAGAATTATGCCAACGAGTTGTTGAATATTATTCTTTTAAGGGAGACCTCATCTTTGATCCATTTGGCGGAAGTGGAACATTGGGACGAACAGCAAAAAGTTTAGGTCGTCGTTTTTTCTTGACAGAAAAGGAGCCTAAATATTTCGAATATATGAAAACCTTTCAACCAAAATCAAACTTATTTGAAAAAGAAGCAACAAAATTTTTATCATTAGAACAATTTAAAAATAGTATAATATGACACTAACAGATCAAGTTATTAAAAACATCGTTAGTCGAGTGATAAAATCACAGGATTATCGAATTGAAGTTGTGAATCTCATCAATGCAGAATTTTTACAGTTCGCAATTGATTTCTTTAAAAAAGTAGTTGAAGCTAAACTTAATTCAACTGATATTACGATAGAATGGTATAAACAAGCTTTTATGAATGATGCTTTGTCGTCTGACGACATTGCTATTAATTCTGGTTTAAACAAAAAAACTATTAGCAACATGTATCGTTCTGCAACGAAACAAATTGTCATTGAGGCTTCTAATGAACATTTTGATTCGCTGTATAATAGTATTCAAGCTTTAGTTGAAAATGAAAACGAAATAGACTTGACACTAACAATAAAACTTAGGGGAGTTAGTGTTGATTTGAATGTAAGTGAAAGTTTGATAGTCATAAACACTTTAGCGGTTAAACGTGCAGCATTACGAGGTGGATTGTGGAGTACTGCAGGGAAACGTGCAGAGAAATACTTAATGCTTACATTATGTAAGCTATACGAAGTTGCCCCACAATATTATAATGCAGAACATTTTGTAAGAAACAGAGAATTGGATGTAGATAGAGAAATCGATTTTTACCTTAAAAATGATGGAAACGAATATAAATGTGAAGTAAAACTAATGGGACAAGGTAATCCTGAAAGTGCAGACGCAATAATAGCACGTGGCAGCCATGTTTTTGTTGCAGATACATTATCTCTGCAAAATAAAAATCAATGTGACCAATTAAATGTCAGTTGGGTAGCATGTAGGGATAATGAAGGATATAAACGTTTTAGACAAGTATTACAACGATTTAATATTCCACATACTGAGTACAATGGAAATCTTGACGATGATTTGCCGGAAATATTAAACGAGATAATTTAACTATTATGAATCCAAATATAAACATATCAACATCTCTTCTTGACGTAATGAAAGATGGTCGAGAATTTGAAAGTTTGATAAGTTATCAATACAACAATTTGAATATAGTCGGAGAAATCCGTCGCAGTATCAATGAAATAAAAGCCACTCGCCATAATCCTGTATTATGCTATATTGCTAATGTTGTCCATAATAATATCAACAATTCAATTGATGGAACAGATGATTTGCCATTTAATGAAATGGTTGCATCAGTCCCAAGTGAATGTAAAGAAGTGGACATTGTCCTTGTAACACCAGGCGGCTTGGCTAATCAAGTTAACAATTTCGTCAATGCTCTACGACCTCGCTTTGATAAAGTTAATTTCATTGTGCTCAATATGGCTATGAGTGCAGGTACAATATTCATTATGTCTGGTGATGAAATTGTAATGTCAAAGCAATCCAAGTTCGGACCTATAGACCCTCAAATACCAAACCGAGAAGGGCGTTTCGTTCCTGCTCAATCTATTTTGTTGGCATTGGAGGACATTAGAAAACGTGGAGAAGAGAAACTAAAGAATCATGAACAACCTGTATGGACAGACATACAACTTCTAAAAAACATTGACCCTCGCGATATAGGATTAGCTCAAAGTGCAAGCAATTATTCTATCGAAACAGTAAAAGATTTCTTACTTAAATACAAGTTCAAGACATGGGAAAAACACCCTTCTTCTAATCAACCTGTCACTGATGAAGAAAAAGAAAAGAGAGCTGAACAAATAGCCAATTTATTATGCAACCATAGTGTTTGGAAAAATCATGGTCATGCAATTAATCGTGATGTCGCAAGAGATATTTGTAAACTCAAAATAACACATTCAGAAGATGTGTATGGTCTTGATAGGGCAATGCGTAGAATGTGGGCAATGTTTTATTGGTTATTTGAGAACACGCAAATGGTGAAAATATTTGTTTCTGAAAATTATTGCATAATAAGAAATGCACCAATTAAGAACCCTTTAATTCCTGTAAAAAGATGAAAACTTTAGAAGAAGAATTAAAGGAGATTGGCTATTCTGAAGAGTTTGTTAAGGTAATTGCTTCCACATCTGAAATGGATTGTCCCAATATTGATGTTGAGATAGACGAGTATCAGACTTTTGAGGATGTCATTATCAGTACAAATAATGTTTCCGCAACAAATTGTAACACCAAAACAGACTTTTCTTGATTCATCTTATGTACACCCTCATCGTCAACATATACAAGTACGACCAACTCAAATGGCAAGAACAAGTTTTGCTTAATGCTTCGTCTAAAGCCGAAGCCAAGCAAAAAGCCTTACTTTTGCCATCTTATACACGCTGGGCAATGGACTTAACCCCACGCCCCGATTTACGTACAATTAAAAGATGTAGTAACTAACCCATTTTGCCTATGCAAATCAACTTCTTTACATTCCGCCCTGTGCAACAAACAGTAGAGCTTTCGCTCTACACCGAAAAGCATCCCAACACACACCCCGAATTGGTGTATGCCGATGAATGCCCCGAGCTTTGGCGACAGCATCCAGAACTTGCTGAAGTCAAAAGTTTGTTCTACTCGCTCACCAACCCCGCCGAATGTAAAGGAACGCAATACACTGTTCAAATTAATTTGAACAATCAGAAGCAACGCCGCATAGCCAAACACATTATCAGCCAGCAACTATACAACCATTTCCGCCAAACGCAGATTGCCACCCTTGATAAGATTGACAATGTTGAGGTTTGGACTAAAAACACGCAGCAGCCAACGCAGAATTGCACTGAATATCTACGCTTCTCGCTCATACCACAATATGCGGTATTCTCTGACAGTTGGGAATTGGTTATCTCTTTCAACGGCATTTCAACGGTCTATAACAAACCGCTGTCCGCACTCGATTTACAGACCGACCGTTTCAAAGTTGTTGTCGGTGGCGAGGTGGTCAAATACAAGAATCTGACACCAAATCAAAAACAGCAGATTGACAATGCTTTCCCGAAAATCAATCGAGAATTAGCCGCTGAACTGCACATCAATGAAAAGCGTTTTCTCAACAAAGACAAATACACCACCACATACAATCATATCAACAACTTTGTCCGCCAGCACCTGCTTACAAGTGAGTTTCAGACTCTTTTCTGCGTATCGGGTGAAATGTTCAATGTGCCAGAAGAACGTATCGGACAAGTGGCTAAAGGTGCTAACCTCTTGCAATTCAAAGACGGCAAAACAGGTATCGACCCTTATAGCTGCGTGTTCGGTTCAAAATCTATGGATTCATTAGGCATCTACCAGCCATCACTGAAACCGCAAGTCAAATTCTTCTTTATAGCACAACAATCTGACATCAATGTTTGCAAATCGTTGTATGATATTTTCACAAAGGGCTACAAACCGATGGTTGACACATCAACAGGCGAACAACGATATGTTTTCCCGCCTCTTGCAACCTGCATAAAACAGCCTTTCAGCACTGACCCGAATGGCAGTATCTACTTTTCAGACTTACAAAATGCCTTGTCTGAAATCAAGACTCAACTTGCCAACAAACCATTAGACCCACAAACACAATATGTAGCTATTTACATCAGCCCTATTTCCCGTGATGCTGTGAATAGTACTTATTATGGCTTGTACTTTCAAATCAAAGAGTTGTTGCTTGAAAAGAGGATAACCTCGCAAGTCATATATAAAGACCGTCCTAACAATCAATATTTCAACTTTCATCTGCCCAATATTGCTACAGCCATTCTTGCAAAAATCGGTGGTATTCCGTGGCAGCTGAACAGCCATACGGCAAATAAAGATTTGGTTATTGGCGTTGGTGCGTTCCTGTCCGAAAAAGTCGGTGAACGTTACGTTGGCAGTGCTTTCAGTTTCAACCCTAATGGATTGTTCAAAAACTTCGACTGTTGCAAAGCTAACGACCTCGAAAGCATCGTTGCCGGCATTCGCAAGGCAATCGGACACTTTGTTGTTGATAGTGAGACCAATCCTCAACGCCTTATCATTCACTACTACAAGACGATGAGCAAACGTGAGGCAAGGCCGATAACGCAAATGCTTAACACGTTGGGGTTGAATATCCCTGTTCTCATTGTTACTATCAACAAGACGGAAACCAGCGACATAGTAATGTTTGACGAGAAGCAACAAGGGTATATGCCACTGAGCGGAACAGTGCTGAAAATCCGTAACGATGATTTCTTGCTTTACAACAATTCTCGTTACAAAGAGAATGAAAAATGTGATATGCTGTTTCCTGTCCGCATTCGCTTGTCAAAAATCAACAATCAGACAGACAGCGATATTTCTATGTCCGATGCATTTGAGTTACTGAATCAAGTATATCAGTTCAGCCGAATGTATTGGAAATCAGTCAAACAGCAGAATTTGCCAATAACAATCAAATACCCCGAAATGGTTGCTGAAATAGTTCCGCACTTTTCTGAAGCGGAATTGCCACAGTTCGGGAAAAACAATCTTTGGTTTTTGTAAAACACTAATTAGTATGAATGCTCAAGAAATAATCAAAAACAAATTCGATAATATTGAATATAAAGGTTTTGACGAGTCTGATATTACGACAGAATTATGCTCAATTCCAGAAACAGAAAGAAGTATTTTTGAAAATACTGCAGAATGGTTAGCATTTCAATTAGTTGAAGGTGGAAATAATGAATGGGGAACTTACTATGGACCATTTCTCATAAAAACAGACAATACATGTATTCCACCTAAAGAAATGATAACAGATGAAGTCCTTAAGTATTGGGAAAAAAGAATTAATGAAGTCTCAAACCCTATTTTAAAAGCACGTTATTCTGGACTTATAATTGATTTCAAACGCAATTGCAATGGAAATATCAGAACGATTCATATTCAGTCAATAATAGACATAATAGAAGGAAATTTCCCTAAATATTCAATCAATGGTATAAATAAGTTACAACGTGCAATGAAGTTGGCGATTCTTTCTAAAAAAACAGAGATTATTGCCAATGTAAAAAAAATCATTCCCGAATATGAATATAAAGTGGCAAAAGATTATGATGCTGGCATTTGGGGACGAATATTCTTATTGATGCTTGATAATATTGAAGAATTCACGCAGGAAGAAAAGGATGAATATGTCAGTCGTTTAGAGCAACGTTTGAATAACTTAACTAATAAAAATATTGATGGGAAAGGAAACGAGAGATTTGATCCATTTGTTATAGAAGAGGCCGTTGAACTATTAGCACAATACTATAACAAAAATAGTGATAGGGACAATCTACAAAGGGTATTAATCATTTTGTATGATTCGTATAAAAAAACAACTTCACAATTTTCAGCGATGCAAAAACAAATGCATTGGGAGAAATTATATAGAATATTTGATAATTATCAGTTTAAAGACAAAGCAAAAGAAATTTTAGCGGAACTTCAAAATTCAAGTAATAATATCCTTGGTGAAATGTCAAAAATTGAAGTGCCATTTGAAATTCCGCAAGACAAATTTAAGGAATACATAGATGAGATGACTTCAGGCACAAAAGAGGAAGTGCTTGGAAAATTTATAATCCAATATATTCCTAATAAGGAAGATTTAGAAAAACAATTACTAAATATATCAAAAAACGCCCCTCTTTTTGCATTATGTCCAACCCAATTATATGATTATAAAGGAAGACCCATTTCAAAAATAGGGAACATAGAATATGATCTTGATGGAAACTTGGCACTTCATATTTCAAAAACACTAAACTTCAGTGCTGTTTTTCTTCATGCAACAATTCAAGAGAACATAAACAAGAAAAATTTTTCAAAAGAAAATATAATGCATTTTCTGCAGGATTGTCCTTTGTTTGAGAACGATAGGCAGGAAATTATTAGCCGAGGGATTGACGCATATTTCAATAACGACTATCTGACAATGTTGCATTTACTTATTCCCCAAATTGAAAATGCAGTCAGAAATATAGTAGAGTTGTCTGGACATAGTAGTCTAAAACGGCAAAAAAACAACAATGGTTTTCAATTAAAGACTTTTGAAGAACTTTTGGGAGATGATGCAGTGTTAAGTATTGGAAAAGATTTTGCTTACTATCTAAGAATAGTATTCACAAATCAAAGAGGTTGGAATCTAAGAAACTTGTTATGTCATGGTATAGCCCCTATGGCATTTTTTAATCAGATGACAGCAGATAGAGTATTTCATACTCTTATTTGTATTGGCTCATTAAGATTGCAATAACACCTGCCCACGCTACAAACCGAGCAGGTAAAAAGGTATTCCTCCATCGCTCACTTAGGCATAAAAAACATACTTGCAAGGGCAAGGCAAGTGGCTTCAAAAATCTCCACACCTTCGCCTTCGGCAAGGCTTCGCCAATATATGCCTACGGCTCGGGTAGTATTTTTCTCGCCACCCTTGCAAGCACCGCCTGCACACTCCGCTGTTGCGCTCCAACTCATTCCGCTACGCTTCATTAGGTGCTCACAGCGGGCGTGCCGTCTTGTTTTCTTATGCCAAGCGTTCGCTCAGTCGTCATCCGCGGCTACTTTTTGCCCCCTTGAACCCCAATAAGGTGTTCGCAATACTCACAAAATATTTATAAAGGGGGCAAACCGCCGCTTATTGTTGTGCTCGCCTGCGGGTCGCTCGGGCTAATCGGGCTGTCATAGTTTTTGCATTGCTCCGTTCCGTTTTTTTACCCAACCCTTTTCTTCGGTTGTGGTCGTGTTCGCTTCTTTCGTACCTCAATACGCTCACACCACCACGAGTTATATAAAAAACCAAGCAAGAGCAGTCATTCCCTCGCTCATTACGTTCGTCCCTCGCTTCATTCGCTCACTCATTCCTGCACTTGCCCAGCCCACAAAAAAACTACACTACGCGGCAAAAACATACGCCAGCCCTGCGTTTTCAACGTAGGCAGCCAACGCCCTCACTACGCTACGCTGCGTTCAGGCTTCCTTTATCTGCCACCCTCGCTCCACTCGCAACGGCTCGCGCCTCTCCCTCGATCAAGCGGGCAAATACTCCGCTGCGCTACGCAATTCGCCCACCTGCTTTCGGTCGGCTCAGGGCTGCTTTACCTGCTCTGTTTTTGTTTCGCCCACGCACAGCCCCCGACCACCCACCCCTAATACAACTGAATAGCAGTTTATTATATACCCTTTCAGGCAGAACCAAACAGCAATTAAATGATGTTTAAATAGGATTTTAGAAAGGTTTTATTGAAACTATTTTGTTCGGCAGAACAAATAAAAAGAGAATGCAAAAATAACTCGTTGCGGTCGCTTGTAAAGGTCAAGCCCTGCGGGTTGCTTTCAAAAAAAATCTTCCTTTTCCACCGTGTTACAAAGCGTATTTTTTTGAGCAAACCTTGACAAACTCCCTCCACTTCGTTTGCTGAAAGGCAATCCTTTTTCTTTCTTCTTTTTTTGTTTTTCTCTTCTGTCGAAAAAAATTGTTGTGGTGTGTTTTCGCTTGTGCGACGGTCAGTCGCAATCGGCAAAATAACGCAACCAAAAGCGCTATTAACCAAAACTAAATCAATCATTTAAAATGATAATACCTTTGCTTTCGGTCAAGGTCAAAGCCGTACCAAGTCAAGACCGGGACAAAGAAAAAAACGAATGTTTAACGCTATTTTTTTATTATGGGAACAATCAAACAAGGTATTTTAGGCGGATTTTCCGGCAAGGTCGGCACCGTCATTGGGTCAAGTTGGAAGGGCATCAGCTACATGCGTGGACGTGCCCAGAATGTCAAAAACCCTCGAACTGAAAGGCAGATGGAACAACGCAGCAAATTTGCACTCACGCTTGATTTCCTGAAACCCATTACACCCTTTGTGCGAACAGGCTTCAAGGCATACGCCAGCAAGCAAACAGCGTTCAACGCTGCCATGTCGTACATCGTGAAGAACGCCATCAGCGGCACTTATCCAAATTACGCAATCAATTTCACCAATGTGTTGGTGTCGCGTGGAGCGTTGGAAACAGCCAAAGAGCCAAGTGCTGAGGTGAGTGCAGGTTCGTTCATCATCAAGACCCGCACCGAGACCAACGGCAGCGGTCAGCCCACCGACCTGATGATGCCGTTAATCTTCAATGCCAACAAAGGCGAAGCCGTGTTCAGCACGGCAGGTGCAGCACGTTCCGTAGGGCAAACCACTCTTGCCACTCCCGCCGATTGGGCTGGCGACACGGTTGAAGTTTTCCTCGGCATGATTTCCGAAGACGGCACGCTGGTTGCCAACTCCGTTTATGTCGGACAATTCAACGCACAATAAGCCACATTGCGGGTTATCTGTTTTCTTGCAAAAGAGCCACTTCAAACGGTGGCTCTTTTGTTATCTCATTACTTTAAGTCCAATGTTGTGTTTGTTTATCAAAACAAACTCATATCTTTACAAATCAGTCATATACAGATTATTGTTATTGCTTATATATTTGTACCATATTTGGAACATGCAATTATAATATATTGAAATACTGTTTGTTTCAGTTTTGAGGAAGTAAAGTAATCCACAGAAATAAGTCTTAATCAATAATAAATAAAAAGCGGTAGCACAATGTGTTACCGCTTTTTTGTTGAAAAAACTTACAATGTTCGGCGTTGGTTGCGATATCGACTACTTTGCCCGACTGGTTCCCAACAGCGACATTGCCGTGAGCAGTTACGTAGAGCAGAATAACGAAACTGAAGAAGTGGATATCGAAAAACTGAACGCCCGCATTGCCGAAATCGTAGCCGATTTGGTAGGAGGTGTGGCATGAGTGAAGCGCAAAGCTGAGAAATTATAATTTATCAGTCCGAAGAAGGCAAAACCAAAATCGAAGTTCGGCTCGAGGATGACAATGTTTGGCTTACGCAAAAAATGATGGCAGAATTATTTCAAACCACGCCTCAAAATATTACGCTTCACCATTCAAGGAATTGTATTTTTAAGCATGCTTGCGGCTGTTCAAAATCTTTTTGCTTTTGCCAATGCCATGTTTCGTGCTTTTTTTTGTGGGAATAGCAAAAACCAAAGTGTTGACCTGGAATGCAATTGTGATGACGCTCGTGAACTGGGTAGCCGATTGTGGCGTTTTATATAAACTAAAAAAAGCGCCTTTTAAAGCGCTTTTTTGTTTTTATTCTTTGCAATCTGTTTTATTGCCTTTCTCCCGCTTGCAGGTTAAGCATCCAACCCGGATATTCGGGACGCAATTCGCTCACAGCATTCAGTTGCGATAATTCATCAGCAGACAATTTCACATCGACCGATTTTAAATTATCCCTCAATTGTTCCGGCTTTTTGGCCCCCAGAATCACAGACGTTACCACAGGTTGATAGAGCAGCCATGCCAAAGCGATCTGAGCCACCGATGCCTGTTTGTTTTGAGCAATTGTCTGCATGACGTCTATGATATCGTAAGCTTTTTCCTTATCGACAGGCGGAAAATCGTAATTGGCACGACGACCATCGGTATCGGCATTCTGACGGGTATATTTTCCACTCAGGAAACCACCGGCCAGCGGACTCCAAACCAATAATCCCATTTTCTGATCGAGCAGCAACGGAACAATTTCGCGTTCTATATCACGACCGGCTAGTGTATAGTAAGCCTGCAGTGAAACAAATTTCGACAAGTGTTGTTGAGCCGAAATCCCCAATGCTTTCATAATCTGCCAAGCAGCCAAATTGCTGCAACCGATGTAGCGAACTTTACCGCTTTTTACCAACATGTCCAACGTTTCGAGCGTCTCCTCCATTGGAGTTTGCGAATCAAAACCATGAATCTGGTACAAATCGATATAATCCGTCTGCAAACGTTGCAAACTATCCTCAATCTGCTGCATAATGTGTTTGCGACTCAAGCCCACATCGTTAGGTCCTTCGCCCATCATACCGCGTACTTTGGTTGCAATCACCAAATCGTAACGCCTCAATCCCAGCTCCCGAATGGCACTTCCGGTCAATTGTTCGCTCAGTCCGAAACTGTAAATGTTTGCCGTATCGATAAAATTGACGCCGGCATCTACCGAAATCTTAATCAATCGTTTGACATCTTCCAGCGGAAGTGCACCGATGGCAGTCCACGTACCCTGTCCACCAAACGTCATGGTCCCCAGACACAATTCGGAAACCTTTAATCCTGTTTTGCCCAATAATTTGTACTTCATAAATTTAAATTTAAAAACTTCTACGCTGTTATTTTTGCGGTATACTTTCGCAGAAATTGTGATTTTGTTCATCATAAAACAAAAAAGAAGTACAAAATGTTTATGTTATCAAAAAAATCAAATTGCTCTTGCTATCCCTTTATATTTAAATATTTACAAGGGTCTTTCAACTCCCATCAAAATTGTGATATAACAGTATTACGACAATTTTCAGACAGGTAGCCATAGAGGCAATCAAGGAACAGGAGACGCTCAGCGAGCTGTCAAAACGCTTTGGTATACACCCACAGATGATTTCAACCTGGAAACGAGAGTTTCTGTCCCAGAGTTCGGAGATATTTTGATCAAGGCTCGCAATTCACCAGTCCAATATGGATAGAGTACCTTGAAGGACAAAGAATAACAATAAGCATGGACGGGAGAGGCAGGACTCTTGACAATATTTATATTGGAACTTATATCCTGCATGCCGGTTTTAATTCCAAAGTGCATTCCACAACCATATCTATCCCTCATGAAGGAACTTTATGAGCGGTTCAGCAACCATGAAATCCTATCCATCGTAAGCAATCAAAACCAGCAGTTAGTTGATGAAACTTTACATTATTGTATCTCTCACACGCTGATTACAGGAAGTGAGTTCGCTCATGTTTTTTGAATCTCACAGCCTTCCTATATTGAATTTACACTCACTCTCCTGGATAAGGAGATACAGAGTCGCCGGAAAGTTAATCCGATACGCCAAACCAAAGTCGCCTGTTTACCCATGTGGCTTGACCAAAAGTTTAACCTCATGTTAAAGGCCGATAAAAATCTCAAAGAATGGGTTGAAATGATCGGTGATGAACTCCTTGCAACGACCATCCTGGACATGTTGCTTTATAAATGCGAGATTATCCAATTGCAAGGTAAAAGCTATCGATTGGAAAATAGAAAGCCCCTTTTTTAAAGAAAAATAAAAAATCAATCAAGGGATCCCTTAAAAATGTTATTAATTGTTTATTATCTAAATTAAAAATCATGTATTTTTACACTAAAACCTAAGGAATCTTATTTTTATTAATGAAGTGGCTTTATGAAAATTGGATGAAGGCGACCATCTTCCTCGCCGTGTATTCGTTTATTCTTCTATGGCTCTATGTGAAGGAGCAGAACTATGCGCTGTTCCTCATCTGGCTGCAGACTCCCATCTACTGGACGCATGAGTTTGAGGAATATGTCTATCCGGGTGGTTTCCTCGATTTCTTCAATCGCAACATGATGGGCTCGATCCGCGGTGACAAGCCGCTGGACAAGGTAGGCTCGTTTTGGATCAACATTCCCCTGGTATATATCCTCATGCCAGCCGCTGGACTGATGACCCATTACTTCGGTATCAAATGGGGTTTGTGGACTGCTTATTTCTCGTTTCTCAATGCCTTTGCCCACGTGGTGATGTTCTTCCTCTTCGGCCGCAAGTACAATCCCGGGCTTGTGGTGAGCATTCTGCTGAATATTCCCTTTGGTGCCTACACCGTTTATTACGTCCTCTCTAATGGTCTAGTTTCTACGGAAGCCAACATTGCCAGCATCATCTTCGGCATCATTGCACAGGCCTCTATGATGATTTATGGCTTCGGTTTCCTCGTGCCACAGATGAAGCGAGAGGGATATGCAAAGAAGATGTAAACAAGTTTTTAAAGATCTTCATTCTCAGGTTCTCGAACAAATGCTTCAAGGGGAAATGGATGCTCACCTGGGGTACAAAAAGAATGATGTTTCCGAGAATAATACCGGTAATTCAAACAGAACATTGAGAATCAACATCGATAAAGAAGCTTAACTTACAGTTCAGAACCAACGCCAGCAAATAGATTTTATTGAATACTTTTCAAAGGTTTTAAAAGGTTTTAAAGGACCGTCACCGCAATAGCTCCTAGTCAATTGTAATAAAATTGTCTTTGTCTAAATTATTATAAGTTTTTAT
>Ga0208826_1001359_pt1 | contig 20835 bp, 19 predicted proteins | sample AD_UKC115_MetaG_FD_184451 | JGI IMG/M metagenome (GOLD analysis project Ga0208826, IMG submission 184451) | Active sludge microbial communities of municipal wastewater-treating anaerobic digesters from Hong Kong - AD_UKC115_MetaG (SPAdes)... | ecosystem: Engineered > Bioreactor > Anaerobic >...
GAAGATTATCGTTTTCATTTTGAATTACTTTTATTTCCATATCAACGATGACTTTTTGCATTTCATTTAGTCTGTTTATCTCTTCGGCTCTTTTAAGTCGAGTTTTTTCATAATCTCTGTTTTTTGAGATGTAGAAGTATACAATTATTGCAACTAAAAGAAACAGAACCGCAACTATTAAAAAAGTTGTAATATCGAGACTTTGTTTACTGCTATCTGCAATAACTGTCCTTAGTATTAGATTTGTAAAAAAGAATGAGAATGCAGGTAAAAGAATAATTGAGAGAGCAGATTTTATCAATTCTCCCCTATTTAGGTCTATACTCTTATGAATTAGTCCAATTCCTATTATAGAGGCGAGAGAAACATGAATGGGAGAAACAGGCGTAGCAGCAAGTCCGATTGCTGCACATACAGAATTACTTGAGAAAAGAAGCATTACAAGTGATACTGACGCCATGATTATAACACTAGTTTCGGTGTTAACGTCAAAAAGTCTAATTGAAAGATTTGATGCTTTTTCTTTGATAGATATAAAATATAGAGCCAGCACAACTATTATAAATATAGCCCAGACAATATATTGACTGTTAATAGATATACCTGCAAGGTTGATGTTCAACATAAGATCTATTGGTTGTGTAATCGCAATTATTATAGAGCCATTGTTAATTGAGAATGAAAATATTGTCAATATTAGAAAAACAATAAGCGATATGCTTAATATTCTGTTTAATACTATTAGATGCAAGTCAATTTTCTTAATAAGGTATTTAACAGCAAAAAACAATATAATAGATATTATGCAACTTATGATAGGAGATATTACCCAGGCTATTACACTTTGCCAGAAGTACGTCAAAGCAAATTTATTTTTCATAAAAACCATGTAGGCCATAATAGCTCCAAACAGAGAATAGACATAAGAGTTCCATTTGGAGAATAATGAAAAGATCCACATTGCAATGGCCGAAGACAGTGTAATTAAAAGAATTATCAGGGGAGTTGTGATTTGGAAAGAATCATTGAAATTGTTTGATATACCCTTGGTGAAAGGTAAAGAAAACAGAATAGAAAAGGCAATTACAAGAGGAAGATACTTTAATTTAAGAATGCCGGATGAAAAAGAATGCCCAATTATAATTGGAAACTCTCTGAGACAAAGCCAAAGTCCTGTTATAATTACTATGATTAAAACTTCTATAATCATTTTCTAAAGCTAATAGGTAAATTGCTTAAAAGCTGCGTTTAAGGGCCATAATAGAAAGCAGATCTGCAGCTTTCTCGGCAGATTCTGAAAGGGTTTCAATGTGTAGGGCAAAATATCTTAGATGAAATTTTTCACTTAGCTTCAATTGGGGCATCTCATGAAATACTTTTCTTTTTAAAGTTTTTGATTGTCGCTCGGTCTCTTCTTCATAAAAATAGACTCTGTTTATTTTTTCCTGAATGGAATCAGGGTTTCTAAAATATGCCCTTGCTGCTGGAATAACACTTTCTACAGCCATAGTTGAAAGTTCGGTGAGCTTAATAAAATCAGCATCTAATTCTGATGGTATATGTGGAATTTCAATGTCCAGCTGTGAAAGGCTGTTATTTAACAAATCGACGATATTATCCATCCTTTCTAACAACTTGAGAATATCCCCTCTCATCTGTGACATAAAAGACATGGTATGAACAGAAGCCACAATCTCTCGTCTGAGATAATTAGCCTCACTTTCAAGTTTTGCCATCTCTGAAAGATTCTCTTCAAAAAGAGTTGTATTAGCATATAAGTAGTTCCTCATACCCTCTTTGAAAACCAACAATCCTTTATCGATTATATCAAAAAATTTGTCGACATTTTTAATTGTCTGACTAGTCTGTTTTATTTTAAAAATACTCATAGCTCGTCTAAAAAGTATCTTTTTCAAAGATATATAAAAATAGTTTTTGTGTGTTTAGGGGATTTTAAACAAAATGTTTTAAATAATTTATGAGAGTTATAACATGAATTAAATAACGTAAAACCAAATATATAAATTTATCTTGTAGTGGAAATTAACTTACGATAGAAAATAATGTAGTGTTTTTTTATAATTGCATTTATTGTTTTTTTAAAATCTGAAGAGTTTTTATAACACTACATAGACGGAAAATTATTTTAAACATTAAATTTGAATCAGAATTCAATAATATAATTATAATGATTGTTGGTATTGATATTGGCAGTACGACTACAAAAGCTGTGGCTGTGAAGGATGGCGTAATTGTTCAGACTGTAAAGACACGAGCTTTTGATGCTGTCACTTCTGCAACAGGTGCTTTTGGAAAAATGATTATGGAGAGTAAGACTAAAATTTTGGATGTCGAGAAAATAATAGTCACGGGAGCCGGTTCGTTGAGGATTAATTCTGAAATTTTTGGTATTCCAACTTCAAAAATAAATGAGATAGAGGCAATTGGTATAGGTGGCATGTTTTTATCCAAAAGTGATAATATCATAATTACTAATATAGGAACAGGGACCTCAGTAATTGAGGCAACTAAAGAAAAAATTACACATCTTGGCGGAACAGGAGTTGGAGGGGGTACCATTATTGGACTTGCCAAAGAGTTGATTAAGACACAAACTTTTGATAATATTCTTAATCTGGCAGACAAGGGAGATCTTACTCAAGTTGATTTACTTATCGAAGATATATCTGATCTCGAAATTAGCTTTCTTGACAGAAAAGCTACTGCTGCCAATTTTGGAAAAATGCTTGATACTGCTCGTAAAGAAGATATCGCACTGGCTATAATTAATTTGGTTTATCAGGTAATAGGCGTAATTTCAATGTTTGCAGCAAAAAGTCGAGGTAATGATAATGTTTTGATTACGGGGAATGGAAGTAAAAACAGAATTGGCAGGAAAATCTTGGAGGAAGTTTCAAGGATGTATGGTATCAATTTTATTTTTCCTGCTGAAGCTGAATTTGCAACGGCTATTGGGGCAGCATTGTCACAATCTTAAGATATTTATTTGGGCAACATGCTGAAAATTTAGTATATTGCATTGTTCTCAATATTGAGATATGATTATCTAACAAGTAGTTGTTATGTCACAGGAAAAGGAACATAGAGAGAAACTAACTAAGAAGGAGCCAAAAATGACTCTTAAAGAGAAGCGCGCTGCAAAAGAGGCAAAACGCAAAGAAAAAAGCAATGAATAGTCTGATGCTTTAAAGATTGAGAGAAGGAGCTGACTAAAAAGAAGTACTTTTTAGTCAGCTCCTTTTTACTTGTCTTTACTCGTCAACATTTAATATTTCTCCCAAAAAATAATCAATGCACATTGCAGGATATTCCTGTCCCTTTTCTACTTTGTAGATTTGATCTTCATTTTCGTCCATCAGACATAAAACTTCGGTATCGTTAACTTTAAAACACAATTTAGGACACTCTTTCCCATCAGCAGATTTGGAAGGTTTGATAATTATATAGTCATATTTAATAGGCTGTATATAAATATCTTGTGTTCCATTTGGAATTGCTTTCCAATCTGTGTACTTAGTGTGTGAAATTAAATCTTCAAAACCAATATACTTGTGGGAGTTTGAAGGTTTGATGTCGCGGGTTACAATTCTTTTTTTCCCTGAAGCAATCTCTTCGAATTCAGTCTGCTTGATGCTAAGAGTGAGCGTTTTCATAATTTGTATTTATTATAAAATTAAATCAAGATGTTGAGATTAAATATAATGAAAAGCTCAACATCTTCCAAATTTTATAAAGATTAATTATTCGGACAGAGTAAAGAAGCGAGTAGCAGCATGACGTCTTTCTCCAGTGTCTCTATCAATAATATAATAATCAATTTTCCATTTGCCAATCAATTTTGTGCTTGGATTGATTATTAATATGCTGAAACCTGGTTCGAAGAAGCCAAAAGGGCCAAATTTCTCTTTGCTTTTATCAGGATATGTTATGACGTATTCACAAAGCAGCGCGGGTTGCCCCTTATTATTAAGGAAATCTTTAATTGGTGGACCAACAATCCATGTTGCAAATGTTTTTTCTGTGTCAGTTAACAGTTTGAAATTGTAAATATCATTTTTTGACCAGTAGTTGCTCCTTTGAACAATTTTCAGTTCTTTGGTATATTCAGACATGTCAAGAATACCAATTCCAACATCCTTAACATACCAGCTCTGGGTGTAGGAAGAAAGTTTTAATAAAAAAAATAGGGCAATAATAGTCAGATTTTTCATTTCAAAATGACATTCAAGTTACAGTTGCAAATTTACTGAAAATTGGTTACGCATCTACCCCAAGAACGAATTTCAGAAGGTAGCCTACAAAAAATGAGAATGTTGCTACGCCAAGACTGATTATTGTCATTTCAAGAAAACGTGATTTAAAATTAAGATCCTTAGCCACAGAAATATAGTAATTAAAGCAAAAGATAATTATTACAGCGATGGCAAGAGTAATTCCCAGTGCTAAAAATTTAAAAGGCAACAGAAGAAAAGGTAAAATTAGAAGAATAACTGTTATTAAATATGCAACTCCTGTATAAATTGCTGATTTTGCAGCTGTAGGATCTCCTTCTGCTTTAGTAGAAAGATAATCTGATGCCGTCATTGAAAGAGCCGCAGATATTCCTGTAACAAGACCAGCAAGACTGATAAGATTAGTTTCTCCAAGGGCAAGAGTAAAGCCTGCCAAAGCGCCTGTCAATTCAACAAGTGCATCATTGAGACCGAGAACTATTGATCCGACGTATTGTAGTTTCTCTTCATGAATCATATTTAGAATTTGCTGTTCATGAATTCTTTCTTCTTCGGCAAATTGAGCAGTCTCTGGGAATATTGAGCAGAGTTGGTTATAATTTTTTGAACCTGTTCCTTCTCGTTTTTCCATTTGTTTAAGCACGAATGTAGGACCAAGGATGCGTGCCATAAATATTCTTTTCTGTATGGTCCATTTGTTTGGTTTGACCTCAACCCCTGTTTTCTTCTGCCAGTAAGCTGAGTGTCCTTTCTCCTGCTGTCCTATTTTTCGTAATACATCTGCATTATTTTGATCTTTACTTCGTTCAGCAAGGTGCATGTAAATATGATGTTCTGTAAGTTCTACTCTTTGCAGATTAATCATTGTCTTATAAAGTCTTTTGTCCATAAATAATAGAAATATGTCGTTTTTAATTCGATGAAATGATATTATGCAAAATTAGCATAATAATTTAGGTTATATTTGGAGTAGTAATTTTAAATTAATTCAATACAAATGAAAGTATTTGTAAAGTTGAGTACTATATTTTTTGCTTGCCTGGCATTTAGTTTAAATGATGTATATGCAGCATCAAATTTTAACAATCCTATTGTTTTTGGAAATAACCGAATTACTTTAATTACTCCCACATTGTTCCGACTTGAATACGCATTGGATGGTAAATTTCTTGATTCTACGACCATGTTCGCTTATACAAGAGATACACTTCTTTCAGATTTTAAAGTTACTGAATTGGGAGACAATAAATTTCTGATAGAGACGAAAGCTCTTAGGATGGTATATGAAAACGATGGATTTCCTTTTGGTATACATAACTTTACAGTCTTTTTCAAGTTGAATGGAGAGGAAAAAAAATTTACTGTTAGAAATATTCATAAGAATAATTTGGGGGGAGCGATATCTACACTTGACAGAGTGAACCAAAAAGTGCCTGTTGAAGATGGTTTGTTAAGCAGAGATGGTTGGTATATCATAAACGATACAGGGAAAGAGATATTATCTGATGGGTGGATTGCTTCAAGAGACAAATCTCACGTACAGGACCTTTACTGTTTCGTTTATGGTGATGATTATAAGGCTGCTTTAATGGATCTTGGTGCAATTTCCGGACATGTACCCATGACAAGAAAATATATACATGGCGTCTGGTATTGTAGATATTGGCCTTATACTGCCGATGAATACGAGAAGTTAGTACAGGAGTATAGAGTAAATGATTTTCCTCTTGATAATCTCGTTTTTGATATGGATTGGCATACAGTTGACGCCAAGGTTGGAACAGGACATGCAAGCAGCCGAGGATGGACAGGCTATACATGGAATAAAACACTTATTCCGGATCCTAAGGGTTTGATAGACAATCTTAAACTTGACCATATCAACGTGTGTTTGAATGAGCATCCTCATGATGGAATTCGTCCTCATGAAAGTGTTTATTCCGATTTTATGAGAGCAATGGGGGCTGAACCAAACGGACAGACAATATTGTTTGATGCTTCCGACAAAAAATATATGGACAATTTTTTAAAATATGCTCATAAGGAAAGCTGGGATATGGGAGTAGCATTTTGGTGGCTTGACTGGCAGCAGGACTATCTTTATCCTTATGTGAGAGGAACTAATATGAACCATCTTACCTGGCTTAATAAACTTTATTACGAAGAATCACAAAGAAATGGATTAAGAGGGGCAGGATACAGTCGATGGGCAGGATGGGGAGATCACAGGTACCCGGTCCAATTTTCAGGAGATTTGCATGCTAATTGGAACACCCTTGCTTTTGAAGTTGAATTGACTGCAACAAGCGGAAATGCAGGATGTTACTTTTGGGCACATGATATTGGAGGTTTTTACGGTGGTGATAATCCTGAAATGATGACCAGATGGACGCAATTTGGAGCACTTAGCTCTTCGCTAAGAGTTCACTCTCAAAAAGCTCCGAATTTAGATAGAAGGCCTTGGTTGTGGGGAGAACAGGCCAAGAATGCTATGCGGATTGCATATCATTTTCGATCGCAGATAATGCCATATTTATATACAAGTATTTGGCAGACACATACAACGATGATTCCTTTAAACAGGGCAATGTATATTGACTATGGCCAATTTGAGGAATCATACGTAAATCCTCAGCAATTTATGTTTGGAGATCTTTTACTCGCTGCACCAATAACTTCACCAGGAGAAGGAGAGAATTTTATTGCTTCTCAAACAATCTGGTTTCCAGATGGAAACATATGGTACGATTTCTTTGATGGTACAATGTATAAGGGAGGTACAAAAGTGACTATTAAGAAAGACATTAATTCTTTTCCTTTATTTGTTAAAGGTGGATGGATGTTGCCAATGCAGCCTTATACAGAACGACCTGCTTCTTCACCTTTGACTTGTCTTATAGTTAGAGCTTACCCGGGTGAGGATGGATCAGATAATACTTATATTCTTTATGAAGACGACGGAGTGAGTATGGAATACACAGTTGGGAAATTTGCTACAACTGATCTTAGATATGTTAGAAACGGGAATCAAATTAAATTGTATGTTTCACCCGTAAATGGTACTTATAAAGGTCAACCTCAAAAAAGATCATATATATTTGAATTGCCTGCTATGAACAAGATTAAGTCATTGAAAGTAAATAATAAAAAGTATTCGGAATTTAACATGAAAAATGGTATGATGATAGTTGAGGTACCAGCTCTTTCTATCGGAGCGTCAGTTAATGTTGAGATAACAGTTTTTGAATAATTTTTTGTTCATTTTGGATAAATATTTACTTTTGCACAAATGAAAGCGATTTTTACACAAAGTTGGTGGTGGCACAGCACTTTTAGAGCTGTGAGCTGCGCTTTTCGTGTATAACCTGTTTTTATAATTTATTGATGTATACAAGCCCGATGCTCACGCGTCGGGCTTTTTTATTTTAGTTTTTAACACATTTTAAACTTATTATCGATGGAAGCAAAAAAAATTATTATGCTACCGGAAAACGAAATGCCTCGACAATGGTATAACATTGTTCCTGACATGTTGGTACAACCTAAACCGATGTTGAATCCTAAAACAAGAGAGCCTCTTCTTCCTGAAGAGATGGAGGGCCTTTTTGCAAAGGCTCTGGTTGAACAGGAGTTTTCACAGAAACGATGGCATGATATACCTGATGAGGTTTTAGAGCTGTATAAAATTTATAGACCTACGCCTCTTGTCAGGGCAAATTTACTCGAAAAAGCTTTGGATACACCAGCGAAAATTTATTTCAAGAACGAAAGTGTTAGTCCGGTTGGGTCTCATAAACTAAATTCAGCATTGCCACAGGCATATTACAATCATATTCAGGGAATTAAAGCTATTACAACAGAGACGGGAGCTGGTCAGTGGGGATCTGCAATGAGTCTTGCCTGCAGACATTTTGGCCTTAAGCTTGAGGTATTTATGGTAAAGAATAGTTATAATGCAAAGCCTTATCGAAAGGTTGTAATGAAGACTTATGGCGCTGACATTTACGCCTCACCATCAGATATTACACAATATGGAAAGCAAATATTAGCTGATGACCCTAATAATGAAGGCACTTTGGGAATTGCCATATCTGAGGCTGTTGAAAGAGCAGTTACCAGACCAAATACCAGATATACTCTTGGCAGTGTTTTGAGTCATGTGATTATGCATCAAACTATTATTGGTCTTGAAGCTGAGAAACAGATGGAAATAGCAGGAGACTATCCTGACAAAGTCATTGCATGTTTTGGAGGTGGGTCAAATTTTTCAGGGATTTCGTTTCCGTTTTTGAGACACAAGTTGACAGAAGGGCGTAGTATTAAATTAATTGCAGCAGAGCCTGCCGCTTGTCCAAAGCTCACTACAGGTAAGTTGGAGTATGATTTTGGAGATGCAGCGGGATTAACTCCCTTGATCCCGATGTATACTCTGGGGCATGATTTTCAGCCTGAACAGATTCATGCAGCTGGTCTTCGTTATCATGGTGGTGGCAGAATAGTGAGTCAACTTAAACAGGATGGCTTTGTTGAGAGTTGTGCCATAGATCAAAAGGAGGCTTTTACTGCAGGAATATTATTTGCCCGAACAGAGGGAATTATTCCTGCTCCAGAGTCAACTCATGCAATTGCTGCTACCATCAGAGAAGCCTTGAAATGCAGGGAGAGTGGAAAGAGAGAAGTAATCTTGTTCAACCTGTCAGGACATGGGTTTCTTGATTTGGGAGCCTATGAGCAGTATGTTTAAGTGATAGGCTGATCTCTAAAATAATTAGTAGCTTTGCCAAAATTATGCGAGGGTTGTTGCATGCTAAGGGATAGGAAAATAATTATTGGTTCAGTCATAATTTTTTTACTGATCAGCCTTTTGCTTTTAAGAGGAGTTATTGTCAGAGGTTTTGTTTCTAAGAAAATTGAGAATGTTGAAAGGAGATATTCTCTAATCATTGATTATGAAAAACTTAAAATAAACGGCTTTGCCGGGATGTCATTGAACGGGCTTTTTGTAAAGCCTTTGGATGATGATACTCTCCTGATGGCTAAAGAGATAAATTTAAAATTAAACCCTTTTAAATTATTAATATTGAGGTTTGACATAAAAAGCCTTATTGCAGATAATATTCAATTCTCTTTTGTTAAAAGAGACTCTTCTTCAAACTATGACTTTTTTTATAACGTTGCTAACCGTTCGGTAGCGAATGGTACGGAAACATCTAAGAAACTCAAACAAAACTATTCCAGAAATTTAGACAATCTACTTTCAATGATTTTTGGTTTTATACCCAAAAATGCACAGATAAGAAATTTTCTGGTGGATTATCGTTATGATGAATATTTTTTAACAGTTTCAACACCTGAAATTAAAGTGGCAAACAACTTTTTTTCGTCTACTATTATTACTAATGAGTGTGGACACTCTGAACAGCTGTTATTAAAAGGCTATCTTAACGACAGTGAGAGAAAAATCTCTGCAAAGATTTATAGTGCTGGCAACAAAGAGAGATTTTCTGTTCCTTTTATTAATTTCAAATGGGGTGCAGCCTTGCAGTTTAATTCTATTGCTTTTGATTTTGTGAGTTCTCAAAGAAAGAATGGTATCGTAGATATTGAGGGACTTACATCTATAGAAGGGCTCTCCCTGTTTCATGAAAAAATTTCCCCTGAATATGTCCGATTGGAGAAGGGGGATTTGGATTTTAGAATAAAAATAGGCGAGAATTATATAGAATTAGATTCTTCTTCTGTGGTTAAAATTAATGAGTTGACATTTTCGCCTTTTCTTAAGGCAATAAAGCATGAAAAATGGCATGTCACAGTATCAGTTGATAAGCGTGGCTTCCCTGCGCAACAGCTGTTTGCTTCCCTTCCTAAAGGGTTATTTCATAATTTAGAAGGCATGGAAGTGGCCGGTAATTTGGATTACCATTTTTTACTTGACGTTGACTTTGCAAATATTGACAGTTTGAAATTGGAATCTAATCTTATTCCTCATGATTTTAAAATAATAAAATTTGGTAAAACGGATTTGCGGCGTATGAATGGTGAATTTGAATATGTTGCATACGAGCAAGGTATACCTGTAAGAAAATTCATGGTGGGGCCTTCAAATCCCAATTTTCGCCGGCTTGATCAAATTTCTCCAATTCTTCAAATGGCAGTTTTGCAATCTGAAGATGGTGGCTTCTTTTATCATAATGGTTTTCTCCCGGAAGCAATTCACGGTGCCCTTGTAACTAATATCAAAGATAAAAGATTTAGACGAGGGGGAAGTACTATCAGTATGCAACTTGTCAAAAATGTTTTTTTGAGCAGAAATAAAACTCTGGCAAGAAAAGTTGAGGAGATGTTAATTGTGTGGCTCATTGAAAATAACAGGCTTACAACTAAAGAGCGAATGTTTGAGGTCTATTTAAATATTATAGAATGGGGTCCTATGGTTTATGGCGCAAACGAAGCGTCCCGTTTTTATTTCGATAAAGATGTACGGGATATTAACATAAATGAAGCAATTTTTCTCGCTGGGATCATTCCTTCACCTAAGAGATCTCTCAATAATTTTAAGGCCGATGGTACTTTGATTTCCGAGAAGATGGATGGTTACTTCAGATTGCTTGCTGAAAGACTCAGAGTAAAGGGTGTTATTTCCATGAGTGAAGAGGAGTCTGTTAATCCTGTGATCAAACTTGCAGGAGAGTCTTTTAAAATTGTCAGACAAAGGGAGATGGAGAAAGACAGTAGTTATGTTTTTCAATAAAAATTGTAAATTTGACTTTAATACAATAAAAGAGTCATGAAAAAAATATTTATTGCTATTTTCATCTCTATTATGCCATTAATGCATATGGAGGCTCAAACTAAGGTTGCCGGAGTGAAATGGGAGGAGAGCTATTCTTTTGACAAATGCAATACCTTCAGGATTGATTTTTATTCCAAGAACAATGAACTGATGCGTACAGCTGATTGTGTGACTTATTTTCAGAGTAAGGGAAAAGATTTTGCCACTTTTATTGATTATCATGGCAAGGGGAATAATATGATAACTGTTTTTGATCTGAAAAATGAAGTTACAATTCAAGTTATCGGGAAAGACGTGCCTAATCCGATGTATAATGCCGGAAAGTTTAAATATCCTTCTCCCGAGGAGACTAAGAGACTGGAATTAAAACCTGTAGAAGAAGTAAGAATTATTGCCGGTTACAAATGTCAGAGGTATGATTATACTTATAAAAAAATTTTTGGATCTGTCTGGATTACTCAGGATGTGACACTGCCAAATGATTACGGTATTTTTCGTGCTGCTAAGATGACGGCTCTTCACAATACACTTTCTGTCGATGGTTTTGTAATTGAGATGACTACTGAAGATTCCAAGGGAGGGAAGACTGTAATGACAACACTTTCTATTGGACAAGATGCAAATTATACAGTTAATTTTAAAAATGTGGATATGGGTGTTGCTATTAATACTTTGAGCTATTATGCCTTCTAATATTTTTAGCACATTTTTTGCATAAGCGGTGTCGATTTTTAGGGAAAGAAGCTAATGACATTTCTTATTTCAGAACAATCTACATTAAAACAGATATTTTCTTCACTCAGATCAAAAAATTACAGACTTTATTTTTATGGCCAGGGAGTCTCGCTAATTGGCACATGGATTCAGAATATTGCTTTAAGTTGGCTAGTTTACAGACTTACCGGTTCTGTTTTTTTGTTAGGTCTTATTGGATTCACAACACAAATTCCAACATTTATACTTACACCGTTTACCGGCGTAATTATTGACAGGCATGATCGTCTTAAGATAATGAGAGGCGCTCAGGTACTATTTATGATTCATGCATTTGTCATGGCATTCCTTGTTTTGTCAGGTCTTATTGAAGTTTGGCATATAATAGTATTAAGTATAATTTTTGGAGTGATAAATGCGTTTGATGCACCTTCGCGCCAGTCTCTTGTAATTGATTTAATAGATGATCCGGCAAATCTGAGTAATGCCATAGCTCTAAATTCTGCAATTTTTAATGGGGCAAGACTTGTGGGTCCTGCCATTGCAGGAATGGTAATAGCTTTAGTAGGTGAAGGAATTTGTTTTTTAATAAATGCTCTTAGTTTTGTTTTTGTTATTATTGCTCTTTACAATATTAGAGTTACTAGAAGAAAAAATGTGCCTTCTGATGATGATTTTAAAAAGAGCTTTATGGATGGTCTTAGATACACTTTTGGCAATAAGGATATAAGAAATTTAATTCTTTTACTTAGTACCATGAGTCTTTCTGTATTTCCTGCAATAGTTTTACTTCCGGCTTATGCAAAAGGTGTTTTAGGCGGTGGTGCAGATACTCTGGGTTTTTTGATGTCTGCGCTTGGTGCCGGAGCACTTGCAGGTGCATTATATATGGCTTCAAGAAAAAGTACCAAAGGTCTGGATAAGATTATATCGTTTTCATCACTTATTTTAGCTTTAATGATAGCCATAACAGGTGTTACTAAATATTTTTATCTATCTCTTTTAACACTAGCTATCGCCGGTGTTACCATGATTCTTACACTTTCCTCTATTAACACACTGATACAAACCTCAACAGAAGAAAAAATGAGAGGCAGAGTAATGAGCTTTTATGCCATGGCTCTTATGGGAACACAGCCTATCGGAAATCTGATTTTAGGAGCTGTTGCAAGTGGAATAGGCGTACCGATTACAATACTGCTCGGTGGAGTTGTTACCTTTATTGGAGGAATAATATGGAGGTATTTTTCTCAGAATAATCTTTAAATTTTTATAGGAATTATTCATTTGTTTTATTATATTTGGATATAGAATATCCAAATAATGAAGAAACTGGATATATACCTCGCCATTGTGGTTGTCCTGATTCTGCTTCTTATATTACTCACAGATCCGCAGAATCTGCTGAGGATTGTAATTTATCTTGCTATTGTTTTTGGTCTTTATTTTGCTGCTTACTTTAAAAGGTTGAGAGAAAGAAGAAAAGATTGGGACATATCCAATCGAGGACTCATCTTTTTAATTTTTGGTCATGTGTTCATCACAATGCTTTTTATTGCATCAAGGGGACTTGACAAAACTGATGACTGGGTAGTCTCTGTCGGAGAATTTGTCCTTTATATATCTTTGATGGTAGTCTTTTCAATGCTAGTTATTTGCAAGTGTGTTGAACATCATTATTACAATGCAAGCAACAAGAATAGTGATGAAGCTATTCGAAGTGATGAGAAAGATCAAAAATAATTATTAATAATTTACAATATATCTATAAAAGAACAGCAAGCAGGAACTTTACCTGATCACTTAAGTCATTTTACTGGCTTAATGAATTCGTTATGGCAATAATTCAACCCAATTGCGTCATATCTTTTGATCATGATTTTCATGCGGTTCATAAATGAGGTATAGTCTCTGGATTCTTTTGGTGACCAGAGTACTTCCGATAAAGCAGCTGCTCGAGGGTATGCCATATATTCAACATGTTCCGGTGTGGCTATATATTCTGTCCAGACGTTCCCTTGACCACCGAGGATGAATTTGGTGTTTTCTGGTTTTATAGAAGTTGGGACAGGCTCAAAGTCATAAACCTTTTTAAGAGACACATATCCTCCAATTGCAATTGGTTCCGTAGCTCTGTCTCCCTGGTAATAATCCAGGTAGCAGCAGCTTGTAGGGGCCATAACAACATAATGTTGTTGATTGGCAGCAGCTATGCCGCCCTCTTCTCCTCTCCATGACATTACTGCCGCATTTGGAGCGAGTCCGCCTTCAAGAATTTCATCCCAGCCTATAATTTTTCTTCCTTTACTGTTTATATACTTTTCAATTCGCTGTGTGAAATAACTTTGTAGTTGATGTTCGTTTAACAGCCCTTCTTCTTTGATGCGTTGCTGACATAAAGGGCATTTTTGCCATTTAGTTTTTGGACATTCATCGCCACCTATATGAATATAACTTGAAGGGAAAAGCTCTATGACCTCTTCAAGCACACCTTCAAGAAATTTAAAAGTACTGTCTTTACCTGCACACATTACATCATCAAAAATCCCCCACGTGGTTGCGGTTTTATATGGGCCTCCGGTACAACCCAAAAATGGATAAGCAGAAAGTGCTGCCAGAGCATGACCTGGCATTTCAATTTCAGGGACAACTGTAATATATCTATCTGCTGCATATTTGACGATTTCTCTAATATCATCTTGAGTAAAATATCCAGAGTGTGGAATTCCATCGTAATTATTATTATCTTTTGAATAGCGTCCAATAAGAGTTTCGCTTCTTGTGGAGCCAATTTCAGTCAAAAGAGGGTATTTTTTAATCTCTATTCTCCAGCCTTGGTCGTCAGTCAGATGAAAATGAAAAGTATTTAGCTTATGTATTGCCATATAGTCCAGGTACTTGAAGATGAATTCCTTTGGCATGAAATGCCGGCAAACGTCAAGATGGAGACCTCTCCAGGAAAATCGAGGAAAATCATTAATTTCTACGCATGGAATTTTAATTCTTGATATTTTTCTTTTTTCAGGAGGCATCATCTGAAATAAAGATTGCATTCCATAAAAAATACCAGCATAATTTGAAGCACATATCTCAATAAAATCTTTGGTAACTGTTAATCTGTAACCTTCTGGACTTGCTGTTGAATTTTCTTCAATTTTGAAGCAAACAGAACCTTTTACGGCCATGTTTCCCATATTGCGAGACATAGGTGGCATTTTGTAAAAGTCTGAAATATGACTGTTGAACTGAGAAATGATATTTTCAATATTTTCATCATTACAGTTTGTTACAATTGTACTTTTAGGGGATAAAATGAAGTGTCCCTTTTGTAAGGTCATAGAGGCAGGTGCTGGCACAATTGAAACTGCGTTCTTAGCCTCTAAAAATGAGGAAGTAACTAACAATGCAGATAAAAAAAGAGGTTTAAGAGATTTCATGATTTTGCTTTTCTTTATTAACGGAACTAATTTAAAAAAACTTTTATATTCTTTCAATTTTATATTTTCATTTTCGATAGAAATATTACATTTACATTAAATTTTGTTAAATTTTTTATAAGGAGGTGAATCATGAAAAAGATTCTGATAGTTTTATCATTGCTCCTTTGTGTTTCTCAAATACTTATGGCTCAGGAAGAGGATCAGTTTAGACAGAAAAATCTGTTTAAAATTAATCTTATTCCTATTGCCATAAATAATTATTCTATACAATATGAACGTGTCTTGAATAAGTCAATTTCAGCATTGGTAGCTTACAGATTTATGCCTGAAGGAAATATTCCCATGAAGGATAATATTATTGATCTCGCCAATGTTGACGATCCGGATGTAATCGACATAATTAACGGAGCCAAGCTGAGCAATTTTGCTATAACTCCTGAAGTTCGCTTTTATCTTGGGAAGAAAGGCTTTGGAAGAGGCTTTTATATTTCTGTTTTTTATCGTTACTCCAGTTTTGACGGGAAAAACATTGTTGCAAATTTTGAAGATGAAGATGTATCTGTTACTGTAGACATGTCCGGGAATATTAAATCTCATACAGCAGGTTTTGTGCTGGGTTCACAGTGGGCATTGAGCAAGCATTTATGTCTTGATTTTTGGTTTTTAGGCCCTCATTATGGCACAGGAAAGGGGGATTTTTCAGGGGTTACTTCGCAGCCAATGACTTTAGAGGAGCAGGAAACAGTTAGAGATAAACTGAATGATCTTGATCTTGGGCCTTATGATAAGACTGTGGATGTTACTGCTAACAAAGCTGCCATAAGTGTTAAAGGACCATTTGGGGGGGTTCGTGCCGGGTTATCAATTGGTATAAAGTTCTAGGGTTTTTTTTTTGTTGAGGTAGTGTCTTGAATCACCCCACTCATCATACCCTACTTCATTTCCAATGGATTTTATTCTGTTTTCCAGACAGGAAACACATTGTTCTGCTTCTTCATCTATACATGGTTTATTGTCATACAGTTGATAATTTTCTCTGTATTTAACCGGAGTAATATTTGGCATAATAACGTTTGCACCTACAGCCAATGCCTGTTCTCTTCCATCAGGAGCCAGTGTCTGCATGGCAGTTGTAGCAGCTATATTTATATCTTTCATTAAAATTCTTAGAACAGCTATCATTTTAAGACTCAAGACAAGTCTCTCCTCCTTACTCATGAGTAGGTGCCTGTAGTTATAAAGGGGGGTGCCTTCATGCTCAATATAGGGTCCCATACCGTTCATGTCGATATCAATTGCCTTGAAAAACAATAAATCTTTGGCAAGATCGTCAATTGTTTGAAAAGGCAGTCCAATCATAACTCCAGAACCTACCTGATAACCAAGTTTCTTAAGATCTTCGAGTGCTTTAATTCTCCTTGAAAAGCTGTGTAAATCATCATCCGGGTGCAGTTTTTTATATAAATCTTCGTTTGAAGTCTCAATCCTGAGTAGATAGCGTTGTGCTCCATTTTCTTTCCAGATACTATATGTCTCTTCACTTTGCTCCCCTAAAGAGAGAGTTATGTGAAGTTGATTGTTGGTCTCTCTGTTTATTCTTTGTAGCAGTCGTGTAATATTGGCAACATGACCCTTGTCCGAACGTTCACCTCCCTGTATGACTATACTTCCATATCTTTTTTGAAGTGCGAACTTTGCAGCTTCCAAAACTTCATCATCTGTCAGTTTGTATCGGTGCAGTTGTTTCATTCCAGTTCTTATTCCGCAGTAAAAACAATTTTTGACACAACTGTTTGAATACTCTATCAATCCTCTGAAATATACCTTGTTACCAACATATTCTTTTTTCACTGAAGAGGATATCTCAAACAGTCTTTTCATATCATCGCCTGATAGAGTGAGGAGGTATCTTAGGTCTTGAGCTTCAAGTTTACTTTTACCGGTAATAGCTTCAATGCGGTCAATGTTCATGGTACACTTTCGATTCGAATTTGAGCGACAAAGTTATTCTTTTTATGGATAAACAGGCAAAATTGCTACTTTCGTATAAATTTAATTTATTATGATTTACAGAAAAGCTTTTATTTTCATAAACATCGTAATATTTTTCTTTTCTTCGGCTACTGCTCAGGAGGTGCCTTCTAACAATTTACAGAGAGAGGAAGATTTAAAGTTATATCCTGTGCTCTGGCATCAGCTTTCTGCAGAATATATGGCGCTTTGTTACCAGGCATTTAATGCTGCACATTCAACTCTTGAAATGGAGCTTGCAAAGAAAAAGCTGGGAGATAGATTGGCAATAGTAACTGATATAGATGAGACTATTCTCGATAATAGTTATTCAGAGGCAAGAAATATTGTCGAAGGCAAGTCTTATAATTTTGCAGATTGGACTAAATGGATAGATGAAGCCTCAGCAACAGCAATACCGGGATCTGTTGATTTTTTGTGTTTTGCAGCTTCAATGGGGGTTGAAATTTTTTACATTAGTAATAGAACTCCTAGAGATATTCCCGCTACAATTGCTAATTTGAGGTGTCTGAACTTCCCTTTTGCAGATAAGGATCACATGCTTTTTTGGGCAGACGGTTCCTCAAAAGAATCAAGACGTAAGGTTGTAGCAAGAGATTATAAAATTATCCTTTTGTTGGGGGACAATCTAAATGATTTTGCTGATTGTTTTGAGGTTAAAGATAATATCGCCAGAGCGGAAGCTGTAGAAAAGTTTCGTCAGGAGTGGGGAAGAAGATTTATTGTTATTCCTAATGCTATCTATGGGGAGTGGGAGAAGGGTATTTATGACTATAAAGAAAACCTTTCACCTGAAGAGAGAGCTAAAGTCAGAAAAGCAAAACTCAAAACTACTGTGTGCCCAGAAAAAGACTCGCGATAATGTCACAGGCCATCTTATATACCGTTGATATATAGACTCGTAAAACGCCGTATATAATTATAATACAAAGGTATACATATTAGTTCGTCCTTCATTCCCTATATTTGAGAAGCTTAAAAATTATCTTCATGACTAAGAGTTTAAAAATTCTGGCCAAGAAGATTAATTCTGTTTCTGGGAAATCAGAAATTCTGTTGTCCCTTTTAAATGGCGGCATACTGTGCGGGTTATCAGGATATTACACGCGGATTTGTCCATTTCTAAATGGGATAGGGTTTAAAGCCTGCACGGATAAATCCTTGATTAAGGGCAAGGATACAAAACCAGAGATGCTTGTCCGGAGGTTCTTGTTTGGGAATGGGTTTATGTATCGTGTCAGTCTCAGGGAGCTTTCGGGCAAACCGGATATTGTGCTCAGGAAGTATGGGGTGGTGATTTTTATCAGGCGAACAATGGTTATCTGAGAGTGTCAGCTTTAACCTAAGGATAGAGACAACACACTAAAGGAGCTTGCCTCTCTTCTGGATCTTGCTTACCTTGAAAAGTTGCAGAGAAAGCAGAAATTCTACATAAAATTTGTAATATTTGCTCAACTTCTTCGTCTAAAAATAATGAACACTAATCTGACTTAAAATGAAAAAGATTTTTTACCTCACAGTAGCGCTGATTATAATAGTATTGTCATCCTGCTCATTTCCGGGAATGGTCTCAGTAAGACCGGAAGGAGAGTATATATCAAAGGATATAAATCCGGAAAGTTTTTCAAGCGTTTCAGTAGCAAGCGGATTCCAGCTTTTTCTTACACAGGACTCTGTACAGTCTATGTCAGTCGAGACATACAAGAATATTTTCCAATACCTGGAGATAGAGATAGTGGACAGCACACTTTTTATCTCCACAAAAGAAGGAGTTAACTTTTCCGGACAGCCAAATGTGAAAATTCATATCACCACACCAGTTTTAGACGAGTTGTCCTTATCAGGCGGAAGCAGGGCAGAATTTGTTAATGAGTGGAAAGGAGAAAATATTGATGTTTCTCTTAGTGGAGGCAGCAGAATATACGGACTGATAAATGTGAAATTCCTTGAAATGGACTTATCCGGAGGATCCAGGTCAGAACTGAGAGGAGTCGTAGATTACATCTCCGTCAGTTCGTCCGGAGGAAGTAAGAGCAGGCATCTGGATATGCAAGCAAGGAAGTGCAACGCCTCTATTTCAGGAGGAGGGTCTCTTGAAATTTCAGTATCAGACAGCTTGGAAATTGATTGTTCCGGCGGATCTAGAGTTCATTATAAAGGATCTCCGGTTATCTCATCAGAACTCTCAGGAGGTTCAGATCTGGAGAAAGTTGATTAAATGCCGTTTTTTGCGTTTGTGTCTTTAACTGAAAAACGGTTGACTCACAAAAGAGCTAACAATGTCAGGTTACAAAGAACAAAGAGAAAAGTATCTTACGAAGGTACTCGCACTTCACCTCCTTGTTCGTATAACTCTTTAAAACGATAAAAACTGTCACGGCTATAGCCCATAATCTTGCAGGCTCGTGATACGTTTCCTAACTGATGGGATAGTTCCAACAATCCCAGCTTGTTCTTGATGACTTTTTCTGATGTGGTCATAATTTAATCTGTTTGCTGTTACAAAATTATTCTTTTTATGCGCAACTGTCAGATTAAGTCTTGACTAATTCAGTTTTTATTTGGACAAAGAGTTAAGCAACATTTAATAAATTAGTTTTTGCACAGACTCTCGGATGCTTACTAACCAATAATCTTACGTTGTTGGTCTTCATAACTAATCAATTTTATAATATTTCTATTTCTGTTTTTAATTTTAATTTTCTCACTTCATTATACGAGTGAAACTTTTGCTTGCTGATAAAGATGTTTGTGGCGTTTTTTATTCTGGGATATTGATTTCAGCCTTCTTAAAATCGATGTTCTTAAATTCATTGGTTATTAAGGAATCTAAGGTTGCCTTGTCGTTCGTAAAAGAGACTAATCCCTTATCAAAATGCCATGTTCCTAAATAATTAATTGTATTACTTAAGATTTCAAAATCAAATCTCTCAAGTTTCTCAATTACCAATTCTCCTGAACTAACTTTCTCATTGAATCTATCTGTTGCGTCAACTCCTTTATATATTGGTTCTGCATACATTTTCCCTCCATACCATTTACTTTGTGTCCACCAATAGTTCAGTATATAGTATTTACCTGGTTTAATGTGCGAACAGAAAATATTCTCTTTTGCAGATTTATAGGCTGGTTTAACCCTGAAAGCATAGATTTCGTTCGTTTCAATGTTAACAATTCTTATGTCTTGGGGAAAGCCTCCGCTACTAAATCCAAGTCTTTGAATGAAATTACCGTAAATAATAGATTCTCCTGTAATAATTGTCTCATTCTCTTTTACAGGCTCTAATGAAATAATCTTTTGAGCAAAAGTTTGTAATGAGATAGAAATCAATAATAAAGTTAACAGATGTTTCATGTTTTTATGATTTCAAAATGATACCCAACGTTTTGGGATTTTAGCTTGGGTGGATTTCGTAGCACAAAGCTACAACTTTGTATTGGAATTGCTAACTTTATTTGGACAAAGAGTTAAGCAAAATTTAATAAATTAGTTTTTGTTTTATAAAAATTATTCCAGAATTCATCTATTGTGAGGTTGTTAAGAGCAGAGTGTCTTCGTTTTTTATTATACCACAGTTCGATGTATTCAAAGATTGCAATTCTT
>Ga0208826_1001360_pt1 | contig 20813 bp, 19 predicted proteins | sample AD_UKC115_MetaG_FD_184451 | JGI IMG/M metagenome (GOLD analysis project Ga0208826, IMG submission 184451) | Active sludge microbial communities of municipal wastewater-treating anaerobic digesters from Hong Kong - AD_UKC115_MetaG (SPAdes)... | ecosystem: Engineered > Bioreactor > Anaerobic >...
TTTGTCAGCCGGTTGTATTCGTCGATGATGATCTGGACGTTTTCCGGCGTGTTTTCGCCCGGAATGTCGCGCATCATCTCGCCGTAGCCGGTGATCATCGTCAGGGGCGTGCGCAGGTCGTGGCTGATGTTTGCGATCAGTTCCCGGCGCAGGTGATCCACCTTGGAGAGCTCGCCCTCCGCGTAGTTCAGTGCGTCGGAGAGATCCGTGATTTCCCGGCAGCCTCCGCCGGTGAAAGCCGCGTCGTATTTGCCGTTCGCAAGCTCCCTTGCGGAAGCGGAGAGCCCGATCAGCGGACGGGAAAACCTCCTCGCGATCACAAAGGCGAGCAGGAGGGAGAGCGCGAACATCACGACGCTGACGATGATCAGGATGATCCTGAGCACCTTCACGGTGGAATCCATCGGCTGCAGATAGGCGCTGAGCACCACGAGCATCTCACCGCCGTTCTCCGTCTGCGCAATCTTCGCGCAGATGACGCCGACTTTTTCAAACTGCTCGGCACGCGGCACCGGCCCGCTGAAATGGCCGGGGTCATACGGCAGCTCCCTGCCGTTGTCGTTGATTAAGCCGCTGGTTTCAATCTCCTCAAGATAGGTTCCGTCGTTTTCCGCGGCCAGTTCCCACAGGTTGTACATGTCCTTCGTCGCCCTGCCCACGGAGATGCCGGGCATCCGCTGCGCAGAGAAAAGGACCAGCCCCTCCTCACTGACGATATACGCCGAGATGGAGTACTCCTGGGAAATTCCGACGACGAGGCTTTCCAGTTCCTCGTTGTCGATGTTGGAGGCGATCACGTCCGCCTGGGTGTGGACGGTGCGCTCCTTCATGGAGCTGTAGATATCCTCCAAAAAGACGGTCTGCACGAGCCACAGCAGGCAGAGCAGAACGAACGCGAATCCGGTGAAATTGAGAAACAACCTCCAGCGGATCGAAAGCCGGTCATTCTTCAAAGCGGTATCCGACTCCTCTCAGGGTTGTGATGCAGCGGGCGTACGGGCCGAGGATCTTGCGGAGCTGTTTGATATGCGTATCAATGGTGCGGTCGTCCCCGAAGAAGTCGTATCCCCAGACCTCGTTGATCAGCTTTTCCCGGGAGAGCGCGATGCCGCGGTTGTGCACGAGAAAGAAAAACAGGCTGTATTCCCGCGGCGACATCTCCACGCGTTCCCCGTCTACGGTGACGATCCGGCCGGTGAAGTCTACGGAGAGCCCCTCGTGCGAATAAAGCTCCTTCGGCTCCGGAGCGGGCGCGCCGCTGCGCTTGAGAACCGCGGCCACGCGCATCATCAGCTCGCGCGGCGAAAACGGCTTGACGACATAATCGTCGATGCCATACTCGAATCCGTGGATCTTGTCGTATTCCTCGCCGCGGGCAGAGAGCATAATGATCGGCACGACGCTGAATTTGCGGATCTCGCGGCTGGCGGAGAGGCCGTCGAGCTCCGGCATCATGATATCCATGATGACGAGGTCGAAATCGTGGCTTTTGCAGAGCTCGAGCGCTTCAAGGCCGTTTGCGGCCTCGGAGACCTCATATCCTTCAAATTTTGCATATTTCTTGATCAAATCGCGGACGCGGAGTTCGTCGTCGACAATCAGAAGCCTGCTCACAAGCAACACACCCTTTCTGGTTTCTGATACGGATCATATAATGATTTTGTGTTGAGTCCGTGATGATTCCTTTAACGCCGCTTGCGGATTCACTGAATAATCTGTGAACAGAGGGCAAAAAACCGGAGCGGCTGCCGCTCCGGTTGTGAGATCTCAGTTTCCGAGGATGTCGTTCGGCGTCACAATGCCAAGGAGTTTTTCGTCCGGCTTTCCGTTCTGGGTAAGAAAATACATGCCGAGGCGCTTGCCTTTCATATACGCGTCCTCATAGAGGCTCTCCGCCTCGGAGACAAAGGCGTCCCAGGGCATCCAGGCGTAGATTTCGGAGTGGTGCATGTCGAGGGAAAGGTAGGAGCGGATATCCTCGAAGCGCAGGTCCTGCGGGATGCCGACGGCCTCGTGGTCGGTGCAGTAAAAGAAGACGCGGCTCTCGCTGAAAATGCCGGCCACCCTGCCGCCCTCAATGATCGGGAGGTGGGTGAAGCCCCGCTGGCGCATCTCCTTCATGGCGGGGAGCACAAAGGCCTCCGGCCGGCTGCACAGGAGCCGCGAGCAGGGGATGGCGATATCCCTGCAGCGCAGCGGATTCTTCACTTTTTCGACGGTATCGCCGAGGAGCTGAATCATCGCCTCGCTCGGCTCCACGGCGTATTCGCTGCCGAGGCGTACGCGATGCTGCAGCAGATTCCGCACCTCGCGGCAGTAGGAGAGCTCCATGCGGATGTTCCGAAATTCCGTCATCTCCGCGAGGTTTGCGATCGCCTTTCCGTCCTCCGCAAATCCGTAGAGGCCGACGGCGGCGTTTTCAAGCTCTTTATATTTTTCAAGAAACTGCTCCGTCCGATTCACAGTTTAGTCCTCCTTAAACACAAATATCGGGAAGGGTGGGTTGTTCGGCCGGTTCAGAAAGTCGTACCGGATCACCGTATAGGCGCGGCAGTCGATGCCCGACAGGTAATCAAGGATTGCATCCCGTTCGCCAAAGCCGTTGTTTCGCCCGTAGTAGATGCAGAGGCTCAGCAGTCCTCCCGGCCGGAGGATCGTGAGCGACTTTTGGATCGCGGGAATGCTGGTCTCCGTGCGGGTGATCACGTTATGGTCGCCGCCGGGCAGCCAGCCGAAGTTAAACAGGATGCAGGAGGCGCTCTCCGGGTCGGCGTAGCGGTCCATCTCGCTGTGGCTTGCGAGCACGGTTTCCACACGGTCCGCAAAGCCCTGTTCCTCGGCGAGTTTCCGGGTGGCCGCGATCGCCTGCTCCTGAATGTCGAAGGCGAGCACCTTTCCCTCCGGCCCGACAAGGCCGCAGAGAAAGGCCGTGTCGCCGCCGTTTCCGGCAGTGGCGTCGATGCAGAAGTCCCCCGGCTTCACCCGGGAGGCGACCATCCCTTGGACAATCTCCAGTGCGTTCCATTCGCTCCTTGCCGTCATGGCCGATCCGCTCCTTTCCGGTTTTTTGTTTATCAGAAATTATTATCCTTCCGCAGAAAGCGCTTGTCAACCGGGAATCCGGTGGAATCTCCGGGAAATTTTCCGGGGAAACCCCGCGCGGCACCGCAAAAACAGCCCGCAGAGGGGAAATTTTCGCAGGGAACCCGCTTTTCCGGTTCTGTCTCCGCAGGTTCCGGCCCCGCAAAAGAGGAGGGCCGGAGCGCGGGACGGATATAAAAAATGAAGGCCCCGGGGAATTCCCGGAGGCCTCCGTCTTCACTTGGAAACCGTCAGAAGACGAGCCCGGTGAGCCATGCGGCGGCGCAGGCGGCGCAGGCGATCGGCAGCAGCGCATAGTTTTTGTATGCCATAATGGAGGCCACCGCAAAGCCCGCGAAGGCCGTGACCGCGCTACCGGTCGAGTAGAAGATGCCCGGGATCGTCATGGCGCCGAGCACCGCATAGGGGACGTAGTGCAGAAAGCTCAGAACGAAGCGCGAGCGGATCTTCTTCCGGAAGACCGCGAGCGGCAGCATCCGGATCAGATAGGTGACGAGCGCCATCATGCCTATGTAAAGAAACAAATCCTTCGTCATTCGTCACTCACCTCCACGGGCCTCAGAAGGGCGGCGGCGGCCGAAGCCGTGACCGCGCAGAGGATGATGGAGAAGCCGCTTGAGAGGAAGGAGAGCGCCCCGATGTAGCGGATACAGCAGCTCATGGCGGCGGAGATGACGACCGCCGCGAGCACGCCGCGCTCCTTTTTCGCCGGAGGAATCAGGATGGCGAGGAACATGCCGTAAATCATGATGCCGAGGGCGGCGGTCAGATCCTGCGGCAGCACCATGCCCGCAAAGGCGCCGAGCGCCGTGCCGAGGACCCATCCGACAATCGGCAAAAGACCGAGGCCGTAAAAATAGCGCGCGCCGATCCGCTTTTCCTTGGTGGAGGAGACGGCGAAGATCTCGTCCGTGATGAGAAACGACAGAATCATCCGCTGCGGCAGCGTAAAGCTATTGTCCACCTTCTGCGTCAGCGAGAGACTCATCAGCGCATAGCGCAGGTTGATAACAAACTGGGCCGCCGCCATTTCCGCAAGCGAGCCGCCGGAAGCGATGATGGCGATGCCGGCCATCTGGCCCGCGGAGGTCAGGTTTGTCAGAGAAGTGAGGATTGCGGAAATTGCCGGGAGCCCGAGGGAGACGGCCGAAATGCCGAATCCGAAGGAGACCGACAGATATCCCAGCCCGATCGGCAGTCCGTCCCGGAGGCCGTCCTGCCAGCGGTAGGGTGAAGTTTCCGTCACCTGCTTCACCGCCTTCCAGTCATGAAATTGCAAAGGGAAAGCCCGGTTGGAGCACAGGCCCGCCGGGCTTTTTTATAGCTTTGTAAAGAATCAGCCGCCGAGGTACGCCTTCTTGACGTCCTCGTCGGAAAGCAGTTGCTTGGCGCTGCCCTCCTTGCGGATGTACCCGGTTTCCAGAACGTAGGCGCGGTCCGCGATGGAGAGGGCCATCTTTGCATTCTGTTCCACCAGCAGGATCGTCGTACCGGTCTCGTTGAGCTCCTTGATGATGTCGAAGATCTCGTTGACCAGCAGCGGAGAGAGCCCCATGGAGGGTTCGTCGAGCATCATCAGCTTCGGGCGGCTCATCAGAGCCCTGCCCATGGCGAGCATCTGCTGCTCGCCGCCGGAGAGCGTTCCGGCAACCTGCTTGTACCGCTCTTTCAGGCGGGAGAAGCGGTCGAAGACGCGCTCGATGCTCTCCTTGACCTCCGAATTCGGGCGGCTGTAGGCGCCCATTTCGAGGTTTTCGGTGACGGTCATCTGCTGAAAGATGCGGCGCCCTTCCGGAACCTGCGCGATCCCTTCAAAGACCAGCTTGTGGGCGGGAATGCTGCCGATATCCTTTCCGCAAAACTCGATCGAGCCGGTTTTGGAGCGGAGCACGCCGGAGACGGTCTTCAGTGTGGTGCTTTTGCCGGCGCCGTTCGCGCCGATCAGCGTGACGATTTCACCCTCGTCGACGTGGAAGGAGATGCCCTTGATGGCGTGGATCGCTCCGTAATAGACGTTGATATCGTTTACCGTAAGAAATGCGCTCATATTCTGCACCCCCTCATTCACTGCGCTGCTGTCCGAGGTAAGCCTCGATGACGGTCGGATTGCCCTTGATCTCCTCCGGCGTGCCTTCCGCGATCACCAGTCCGTAGTTGAGGACCAGGATACGCTCGCAGATGCCCATGACGAGGCTCATGTCGTGCTCGATCAGAAAGATGGCGATGCCGAATTTGTCGCGGATGCGGCGGATGTTTTCCATGAGTTCCTCCGTCTCGGAAGGGTTCATGCCGGCCGCCGGCTCATCCAGCAGGAGCACCTGCGGATTCGTGGCGAGCGCGCGCACAATTTCGATCCTTCTCTGGGCGCCATAGGGCAGGCTTCCGGCCAGCTCGTTCGCCACGCCGCGCATGTCGAAGACATCCAGAAGCTCGAGGGCCTTCTCCTTTGCGGCGGCCTCCTCCTTCCAGTAGCGCGGAAGGCGGAAGACGGACTCAAACATGGAGTAATTCATGCTGTTGTGCATGCCGATCAGGACATTGTCCAAAACAGTGAGGTGACCAAACAGGCGGATATTCTGGAAGGTGCGGGCGATACCCTGTTTCGCAACCTGATGGGTCTTTTTGCCCTTCGTATCCTCGCCCTGAAGCTCGATCTTGCCTCTGGTCGGGGCGTAGACGCTGGTCAGCAGGTTAAAGACCGTGGTTTTGCCGGCGCCGTTCGGGCCGATCAGGCCGACGATCTCGCCCGGCTCAATGTGGAGGCTGAAGCCGTCCAGCGCATGCAGGCCGCCGAAATCGATTCCCAGTTTTTCAATATCAAGAATGGATTGACCGGACATCACAATTCCTCCTTTCCTTCTGTTTCCGCAGGCTCCGGGGGAATGTCCGGGTCGGCGCTGATGGAGGTGTCGGGCGCGATCTCCGCGCCTTTCAGCTCATCGGCTACCGGTTCCTGGTTTTCAGTTTTCTTCTTTTTGAACAGATCGCCTTTGCTGAAGTCGGTCAGGAGCCGGCTCATCGAGAAATCATAGGTTCCGAAGAGGCCGGAGGGCTTGAAGATCATGACGACGACCAGCAGCAGGGAGTAGACGACCATGCGGTAGTCGGAAAAGTCACGCAGCAGCTCCGGCAGAAGCGTCAGGCCGAAGGCCGCGGTGATGGAGCCGATCATGGAGCCGAGACCGCCGAGCACGACCATGATCAGGATCTCGACGGATTTCATGAAGCCGAAAGTCGACGGGTCGAGGATGCACAGATAATGAGCATACAGCCCGCCGGCGACTCCGGCGAAGAAAGCGGAGATCGTAAAAGTCATGGTTTTGTAGTAGGTGGTCGGGATGCCCGAGCACTCTGCGGCAATCTCATTCTCGCGGATGGAGAGGATCGCGCGGCCGTGGCGGGATTTCATCAGCGCGTGCACGGCAAAGACCGTGATGACCGTGCAGAGAAAAGCAATCGTGAGCGTGGTGTGCTTCTGAATGCCGGAGAGGCCGAATGCGCCGCCGGTGAAGCCGAGGTTCGTGATGACCACGCGGATGATCTCGCCGAAGCCGAGGGTGATGATGGCAAGGTAGTCGCCGCGAAGGCGCAGGGCGGGCAGGCCGATCACAAAGCCGAATACGGCGGCGACGAGGCCGCCCGCGATCAGCGCGATCGGGAACTCAACGGCGGCCGGCAGGTCGAGTGCAAGGGTGATCAGCGCGGCCGTGTAGCCGCCGACGGACATGAATCCGGCGTGGCCCAGAGGCAGCTGGCCGAGATAGCCGGCCGAGAGGTTGAGGCTGACGGCCAGAATAATATTATAGCAAACCGGGATCAGCATGTTGGCCTGATAGCGGTTCAGAATACCGACCTGAATAATCAGCATGATAATGCCGTACACCGCCGCGACGAGAACCGTATTCAGGAGATAGCGGTTTTTCATTTTAGAAAGAAATTTTTCCATCTGCCGCCCTCCTTAAACTTTTTCGTTCATCGTGCGCCCGAAGAAGCCGGTCGGCTTGATCAGCAGGACCACGATCAGGATGCCGAACACGATGGCGTCGGCGTAACTGGAGGCGACATATCCCTTGGTCAGGGACTCGGCAATGCCGATGACGAAGCCGCCGACCATGGCGCCGGGCAGGCTTCCGATTCCGCCGAGGACCGCTGCCACGAAGGCCTTCAGGCCGAGCATGGAGCCCATCGTCGGGTTGATCTGTGTGTAGGAGCAGCAGTACAGAACGGCCGCCAGCGCCGCCAGCGCGGAGCCGAGGCCAAAGGTAAAGCTGATGGTGCTGTTGACGTTGATGCCCATGAGCTGGGCAGTGTCGTTATCCTCGGAAACGGCTCGCATGGCCTTGCCGATCTTGGTCTTGTCGACAAGCAGTGTCAGACCGACCATCAGCACAACGGAGACGACGATGGTGACGGCGGTGTTGTTGGGGATGGTCAGGTTTCCGAGATTCATATTGCCGGGGAAGAGGTTGGTGAACATTCTGGGGTTGGCGGTGAAGATGAGCTGAGCCACGTTCTCCAGCAAAAAGCTGATGCCGATTGCGGTGATCAGCAGGGAGATCCGGGCGGATTTGCGCAGCGGTTTGTATGCCACCTTTTCGATCACCATACCGAGCACGGTACAGCCGACGACCGCCAGAGCGATGGCGGCCCACTCAGACATATACAATTTGGCAATCAGGTACCAGGTTACGTAGGCGCCTACCATGATGATGTCGCCATGCGCAAAGTTGATCAGTTTGATGATGCCGTAGACCATCGTGTACCCCAGGGCCACGAGGGCGTAGATGCTGCCGATCTGGATACCGTTCAGGATTTGGGTGAGAAAAGTCATTGTATCAGTCCTTTGCCCTAAAAGTAAAGGGAACGGCGGGCGTCCCGCCGTTCCCTATGAAAATAAAACGGGATTAGTATTCGCCGTAGAAGCCGTAGACTCCGTTTTCAATGGTGATGACCTTGGTGGACTTGTTCGGTGTGCCGTTGCCCTCATCGTAGGTAATGTGGCCGGTGACGCACTGCATGTCTGTCTGATAAAGGGCATCGATGATGGACTGCCAGTTTTCTGCGCTGGGCTCATAGACGCCGGCGCGCTTGATCGCATCAAAGAGGATCATGGCTGCGTCGTAGCCAAGGGCGGCAAGGGCATTCGGAGTCTGGCCATAGGCTTCCTTATAGTCGGTAATGAAGTTCTGCACGACTTCGGAAGGATCGTCGGTGGTGTAGTGGTTGGAGAAGTAAATGCCGTCAAACACGGAGATATCGGCGCCGTCGATTTCAAGAACGCCGTCGGTGCCGTCAACGCCGTAGAAGGTGGCGGTGATGCCCATGGCGCGGGCCTGGCTGGCGATCAGATAGAACGTGTTGTAATACTCCGGGATGAAGATGACTTCGGGGTTGGCGGCAGCGATGTTGGTCAGCTGCGCGTTGAAGTCGACGTCGCCTTTGGCATAGGCTTCATCCGCAACAACCTCGACGCCGAGAGAGTCGCAATAGGTCTTGAAGGAATCGCGAAGGCCGGTGGAGTAGGAGTCGCTCGCGTTGTAGATGACGGCGGCCTTCGTGACGCCCTGGGCAACGGCGAGGTTGGCCATGGTGCGGGCCTGGAGGTCATCGATGAAGCAGGCGCGGAACATGTTGGTTCCGAAAGAGGTTACGTCGAGGTGGGTGGCGGTGCCGGTGATAATCGGAATGTTGTCGGCAACGGAGGCCTGGGCAACGGCGATGGTCGGGGTGCTGGTGACGTCGCCGATAATGGCGAGTACCTGGTCGGAAGAGACGAGCTTGTTATAGGCGTTGACGGCCTCAGTGGCATCGCCTTTGTCATCATATACGACGAGCTCAATCTGTTTGCCGTCGATGCCGCCCTCGGCATTGACTTTGTCGGTATAAAGCTTTACAGCATCGTTGACCGCATTGCCGTAGACGGCTACGTCGCCGGTAAGCGGTGCAATAACGCCGATTTTAATGGTGTCGCTGCCGGATCCGGAACATGCCGTCATGCCGAACATCATGGCAACGACGAGAACGATTGCCAATACTCTTTTCATTTTCATTTCCTCCTATGAATTTTTTACGGAAAAGTTCTGCACCTTCCAGCACCTTCCTCCTGAACAAATGGCTGAAAAATAGGAAGAATTGAAGAGATTATATTCCTAATGTTAAAAAAATGCAACATGATTTTTTAATAAATTAAATCTTATACATATTTATACAAAATTCCCCCTGAATTTTGAACAAATCCTGAACAATTTTACACTGTATCGCTTTAAATTGACATGGAACCGGCGCTTTTTTGAATTTTGTCTTCCGGAAGACATCGTTTCCGATCCCCGGCCGGGTTTTCTGCGGGCGCGGGGCGGCGGGGGCTCCTCCGGCAAACGAAATCTTTTCCGCCGGTCCGGAGCCATTCGGGAAACATCTTTCCCCAACATATTTTCTCTGGGATGAGCTGCCCGAAAAAATCCCGCCGGACGGCTTCCGCATAGGAAAAACCTGTTTCATGCGGAAGCCGCATGGGAAAAACCCGTTTCATGCGGAAGCCGCACAGGGGAAACCCATCCCGTGCGAATATGAATAATTTGTCAAATTTTCGGGCGCTCATAAATACTGTTTGATTTTGCGGCGGATTCATATTATAATACTTACCATAGCCAAAAGCCGAAAGGATGTACGGAGAATATGAAGAAAAAGCTGTTCTTTACGCTGATTTCCGCAATTTTGATTGTCGTGCTCAGTTCCGGGTGCGCCGCGATGGCCAAGAAACAGTATGTCACGCCGGAAGAGTTTGAGGTCTACTATTATCCAAAGAGCGAGAACGATTCCATGAAGTTCGCCGCGGGGAGCAACAGCGTCCAGATCGTCACCAACTCTCCGACGACGGAGACGGTGCTGGGCAACATCACGATCTACAATGAAGACGGCACCGTTTTTCAGGATTACGACATCCGAACCACCGAGGATGTCTATTTTCAGAACGACACCGACAACCTCCGCAGCTATCTGATCTGCCTGACCTCCCAGAGCTTTCAGGCCGGCCATTCCTACTACGTCACGATGGGCGGCGAAGTCCTTTACGTGGACGACATCCAAGGCTACGTCGGCGAGATCAAAAAGGACGACTGGGTCTTCCATATCGCGAATTACGGCATCAAGGGCAACATCAACGATATCCCGGCCTCCTATCTCGTCGGGGATAAGATCTCCATCCCGGTGATGGTCACGGATGAATGCGCCAACGCTTTTCTGGTGATCAGCGACGAGACGGTCGCGAGCACCGAGATCCGCCGCCTCGACGCCGACGGCAGCTTCGAACTGGAGACGCTCAAAACGGGAACCTTCCAGGCGACGGTCACGTTCCTCGATCAGGCCGGCAAATACCTCGACGGAATCAGCATGAATTTTACGGTCAAATAACGGGCGGATTTTTTACCGAGCGGGGGCCGTAGGACCTCCGCTTTTTTCCATTTTCGCTCAGGATTGCGTGTTTTTCTTTTCTGTGCTACACTGTATTTCAAGAAATTTTACGAAGGAGGCGGGGACATGCCGAGCGTGAAACTGCTTTCCCATACGCCCGACCCGGAAAAGACCGTCGCCGCCGCGGCGAGGCTCTGTTACAGCAACGTCGGGGCGGATGTGCTGTTTGAAGACATGAGCAGGGAGCGTGCCGAGAAACTGGTGGATATGCTGGCCGAGATGGGCCACGAAAGCCCGCTCGAGCACGTCAGCTTCACGTTTACCGTGGAGGGCGTCTCGCGTGTTTTTCTGGCGCAGATGACGCGCCACCGCATCGCCTCCTACAGCGTTCAGAGCCAGCGTTACGTCCGAAAGGATTCCTTCGACTATATTCTTCCGCCGTCGATCGCCGGGGATCCGGAGGCTTCGGCGGAATTCCGGAAAGCCATGGATGCCGCATCGGAGAGCTACGAGCGCCTCGCCGCGATCCTCGAAAAAAATTTTGCCGCGGATCTGATTGCTTCCGGGGCTGAAGAAGAAAAGGCCCACAGGCAGGCGGAGAAACAGGCCATCGAGGATGCGCGTTTCGTCCTGCCAAACGCCTGCGACACCAAGATGATCGTGACGATGAACGCCCGCAGCCTGCGGAACTTTTTCCGGCTCCGCTGCTGCAACCGCGCCCAATGGGAAATCCGCGCCGTTGCGGATGAGATGCTGCGCCTCTGCAAGGAAGTCGCGCCGACGCTGTTCGCCAAGGCGGGGCCGCCTTGTGTCGCCGGACCGTGCCCGGAGGGAAAAATGTCCTGCGGCCGCCCGCGCACGAAGGAGTTTCTCTGAAAAATTGCGGATTCAAGCCGTATCCGTGACAATTTTCCGTGTTTTACGGAAAGGATAATATGATATTTGCAAATATAGAAAATCGTTTTTCGGAATCGGGATGCGGGATCCGGGAGCCGCTGACGGGTTTCGCTGGGTTCCTGCGGCGGAGGAGGTATAAGCATGGTCTGCCTTTATCTTGCGGACGGCTTTGAGGAGACGGAGGCCGTCACCACCTACGATGTTCTGAAACGTGCGGGTCTTTCGGTTACGATTGCCGGTGTGGGCGGAAGAGTTATCCGCGGCGCGCACGGCCTCACGGTGGAGACGGATGTTTCGGAAAACGCCGCGGGCCTGTCCGATGCGGATATGATCGTGCTGCCCGGCGGGATGCCCGGCGCGCGGAACCTCAAAAATTCCGCGGCCGTATCCCAAGCGATCCGGGCTGCCCTTGCGGGGAACAAGATCATCGGGGCGATCTGCGCGGCGCCGGGCGTCGTTCTGGCCGGCACGGGCGCGCTTTGCGGAAAACGCTGGACCTGTTATCCGGGATTTGAGGTCCCAGAGGGCCGCTACACCGGGATGCGCACGGAGCGGGACGGGAATCTGATCACCGCGGACGGGCCCGGTGCGTCCCCGGAATTTGCTTTTTTGCTTGTGGAAGCGGCGCTCGGCGAAAAAGCCGCCGCGGCGCTGCGGGCATCCTTCTAAAAAAAGAAAAGCCCTGCGTTATCCGCAGGGCAGCCGGTTATGGAGCAATGCGTCAGCAGCAGTTGTTGTTGCATCCGCATCCGTTGTCACAGCCGCCGCAACCGTTGTTGCAGCTGTTGCAACCGTTGTTGCACCCACAACTGTTTCCGCATCCGCCGCAAGTAAAGAGGAGAATCAGGATGATAATCCACCAGCAGCAGTTGTTGTTTCCGAACATGATATTCACCTCACGAGAATAATCTAATACGGGCGCGGCTATGAAATACGCCGCCGGCGCCGGTATGTTACATATTATGAAACCGGCCGCAGGATGGTTCCATCCGAACCGGGGACGGAGGTCTTTATGAGCGAAGATAAGAGAAATTTCGACCGCTTCTTTGAAGGAGCAGATGAAAACGGCCGGGAGAACGACCGCATTCCCGGCGGCGGCCTTGACGACTTCTCGGCATTTTTTGCCGAGGATGCGGCGCGCGGCGGAAAAAAGGATCCGCAGGGCGCCTCCGTGCAGGAGCAGGGCTCCGGCGGGGAAATTTTTCCTCCTCCGCCCGGCGATGCCGACGGGGAGGATGCCGCGCGAAGTGCAAATGCCGAACAAGGCGCTCCGCGGCGGGCAGCTCCGGAAAACCGGGAGCTTCCCAAAAATCCGGAGAGGAAACCGCCCGTCCGGCCTCAGGAGGGCGCCGAGAAACAGACGCAGAGACCGGTGGGGGCAAAATCCGGCGGCAGACGCCGCCGCATGACCGGACTTAATGGGCTCATTACGGTTTTATGGGTGGTGGCGGTGCTGGCGGCCGCAGCCTATCTCTCGGTGTTTGCCATCACCAGCATCAACGACCTCGTCGGATTCGAAAAAAAGAGCGAAGAAATTGAGGTTACCATCCCGGAGGGCGCCACGCTCTCCGAAATCGCGGACCTGCTTACCGAAAAAGGCGTGATCGACGAGCCGTTTGCGTTTGAAGTATACGCTCGTGTTAAGAATATGCAGAACCGCCTCTATGCGGGAACCTATACGCTGAATTCCAACCTCGGCTACGACCAGATTTTTCTTGCGCTCCGTGCCAGCGAGTACGCGGTGCAGGAAGTCAGCGTCACAATCTACGAGGGCATGACGACGCGGGAGATCGCCGAGCTGCTGGAGGAAAAGGGCGTCTGTGACGCGGATGAATTCATGGAGGTCGTGGATACCGCCGAATACGGCTACGACTTTGAGTCCCAGATGGGCACCGATCCGCTGATCTATCATAAATGGGAAGGCTACCTCTTCCCCGACACCTACAATTTCTATGTGGACGAGAAGCCTTCGAGCGTCATGATGAAGATGGTCAGCAACTTCAACAACAAAGTCACGTCTTCCTATTATGACCGCATGCAGGAGCTCGGCCTGTCGCTCGAGGATACAATCACCTTAGCGTCGGTGATTCAGGCGGAGGCCGGCGTGCGCACGGATATGGAGACCATCTCCTCGGTCTTCCACAACCGTCTTGCCGACCCGTCCGATTACCCGAATCTTGAGTCGGATGTGACCTATTTCTATTACCGGGATGAGATCTTCGGGGATGAGAAGATCACAAGCTCCGAGCAGCAGGATGCCTACCACGAGGCCTATGACACCTACTACTGCCTCGGCCTTCCGGTCGGGCCAATCTGCAACCCGGGCCTTGATGCCATTGAGGCCGCGCTCTACCCGGCGAGTACCGGTTACTATTTCTTCGTCACCGACGACCTCGGCAATTTCTACTATGCCACCACGATGGAGGAGCACGAGGCCAACGTCGCATACGCCGATGCGGTCAACTCTTCGGTGGAGGGACAGAGTTCCGCGGCGGAAAGCGCCGGTTAAAATCAAAAACAGCGGGAAAGCGGGAACCTTTTCGAAGGTTCCCGCTTTTTTATCAGCGTGGTTTTTCCGGCATATACTGAAACTGATACGGAGATCCAGAGATGGACGGCGGTGATGATTTTGAAAGAAACCTATTATTTAATCAGTTCGGTGACGACGGCAATGAAAGCGGAAAGCATTTTGCAGCAGGCAGGTCAGCGTGCCATGGTTTTCCGCGATCCCGGGATCAATCCGGTCGGCTGCGGCTATGTGGTGCGCGCGACCGGCGACCGGGAAAAGATGCTGGAGTTGCTTTGGGGTAGAGGGATCCGGGTATCCGGAACGAAGGAGGTGGAGCGCTGATGCTGTATTTCGACAATGCCGCGACGACTTTTCCGAAGCCGCCGGAAGTGCTGCGCGCAGTGAGCGGTTCTTTTCGGTATTTCGGAGGTAATCCGGGCAGGAGCGGCTATCCGATGTCCATGGACACCGCCCGCGAAGTGTACCGGGCCCGTGTCGCGGCAGGGGAATTCTTCGGCGCTCCACCGGAGAATGTGATTTTCACCCGAAACTGTACCGAATCCCTGAACCTTGTCATATTGAGCATGCTCAAGGGAGGCGGCCACTGCGTGATCTCCGATCTGGAGCACAATTCGGTGCTCAGGCCGGTCTATGCGCTTTCCCGGGACGGGAACGTCAGCTTTAACTGCGCGGAAGTGCCGCTTTCCGAGCCGGAGGCCGCGGTGGAGAGTTACCGGAATTTGATCCGTCCGGAGACGAAGCTCGTCGTGGCCACCGGCGCTTCCAACGTATTCGGCACCCTGCTGCCGGTCAGGCAGATCGCCGCGCTCTGCGCGGAATACGGCATCCCGTTTCTTCTGGATGCGGCGCAGGTTGCCGGTGCCGAGAACATCAGCCTTGCGGACGGCTACGATTTTATCGCCTCTCCCGGCCACAAGGGGCTGATGGGCCCGATGGGCACCGGGCTGCTGGTGCTGAAGGGAGACGTCCTCCCAGAGCCGCTCATGTACGGTGGCACCGGAAGCCAGTCCCTGATGGCCGGCCAGCCCGACGAACTGCCCGAGCGGTACGAGAGCGGCACGCTGAATGTTCCGGGGATCCTTGGTCTCGGCGCAGGGATCGGTTGGGTGAAGCGCGTCGGCCGGGACGCAATCAGAAAGCGGGAAATGGAAATCACGGAGTCCCTTTACGACGGCCTTTCCGGCATGGAGCATATCGATCTGTTTGCCCCGAGGCCGGAGTCCGGCAGGAGCGCGCCGGTATTGTCGTTCGCGATCGAGGGAAAGACCGGCGAAGAGACCTCCGCGCTGCTGGCAAAGCAGGGGATCGCCTCCAGAGGGGGATTCCACTGCGCGGCGCTGGCGCACCGGAAAATGGGCACGGACGACCGCGGCACCTGCAGGCTCAGCGTCGGCCCGATGAACCGTCTTTCCGAGGCGGAAAGCGTGCTCAGGAAAATTTATACGATTATTAAATCTCTGTGAACCCGCCGGAATGGCTTGAAAAACTGTATGTAAAGGAATAAAATATCCATATAGTGAAAGACGAAAGTACAGGATGGAAAGAGAGCTACCATGAACGGACTCACATTTGACTGGAACAATCTCATCAACGTCGCCAAAACATTCGGTTTTTTTGATTTTGTCGACGTTCTGATCGTTGCGTACATCGTCTATAAAGGGATTCAGTTCGCGAAGAACAGCCGCGCCGGCCAGTTGGTAAAGGGTATTGCCATTCTGATCGTGGTGGCGGCTCTGGCGCAGGAGCTGGATCTAAAAACCACGTCCTATATTCTGAGTCAGGTATTTTCTTTCGGCGTCATCGCGATCATCGTCGTGTTCCAGCCGGAGCTGCGCCGCATGCTCGAGAGCGTCGGAAAATCCAAGTTTTCCAAATTCCCGATTTTCAATTATGAAAAACCGGACGAGGCTACCGTGGTTCGCAGGGCCGTCAAGCGGATCTGCGACGGCGTGGCGGAGCTGAGCAAGGCGGAAGTCGGCGCCCTGATCGTGTTTGAGCGCGAGACCAAGCTCGGCGAGATCATCGCCACCGGCACGATCATCAACGCAGATCCGAGCAAGGAGCTGGTCGGCAACATCTTCTTCCACAACGCGCCGCTTCACGACGGAGCGCTGATCGTGCGCGGCGGCAGGCTCTATGCCGCCGGGTGTTTTCTGCCGCTTTCCGAAAATTACGACATCAGCAACATGCTGGGCACCCGCCACAGGGCGGCCCTTGGCATGAGCGAAAACAGCGACGCGGTGGTGGTCGTCGTCTCCGAGGAGACCGGCATCATCACGATGGCGCTGGACGGCAAACTGGTCCGGGAACTGGATCCGGCCACGCTGCGGCGCAAACTGGAAATGCTGCTCATCACGGAGAGACAGCCTGAGGAAGCGCAGACCGAAGCGCAGAAAGAATCGGAGGAACAGGCATGAAAGAGCAGGGAGCCTTGCTGAAAAATAAAAAAGTTCTGGCGATCGTCTCCTTTGTCGTGGCGCTGCTGGGGTGGTTCCTGGTCGCTACGCTCATCAATCCGACCGGCGACGTGACCTTGCAGGGCGTCGGCGTCAACATCGATACGCAGGCGGGGCTTATCGGGGAGATGGGACTCAACGCGATCGACGGCGGAGAGACCACCGTCGACGTCGTGATCCGCGGCTCCAGAAACATTATCGGCGGCATCAGCGCGGAGGATATCTCCGTGACGGCGTCGCTCTCCGGGGTCACGGGTGCCGGCACCTACGAGCTCGCGCTGGTTGCTGCAAATAACAGCGGCAAGGATTTTGAGATCGTCTCGATCTCACCGCAGGTGATGAAGGTCCGCTTCGACCGCTTGGTCGAAAAGGAGATTCCGGTCGCCTATGTGATCGAGGGTGAATATGAGGTTCCGGAGGATTATCTTCAGGAGGACGTCGTCCTTTCGGAGAAGAAGATCACCGTCACCGGCCCGGAGGAGGACATAGAGGGCATCGCCGGAGCGATCGCGACGGCGCAGGTGGAGGGCACGCTGACGCAGACGACGACCGTCACCGCGCCGCTGACTTTGGTCGACGCGGACGGAAAGGCAATCTCCGTGGACCGCACGCAGGTCAGCGTCAGCGCCGAAAGCATCAACGTCACGCTTCCGATGCTCAAGACGGAGAAACTCAGTTTTCGCTTTGAGTTCCTCAATGTGCCCGGCAGTTTCAATACGGAAAGCCTTTCCTATACGCTTTCCGCCGACAGCATCACGGTCGCGGCGCCGGTGGAATCCGTCAACAAATACAGCGATATTTTCCTCGGCTATATCGACATGCGCAACATCACGAAGGGGACCTCGACCTTCCTGTTTGAAGTCAACCTTCCGGAGGGCTTTGTCAACACCGAGAACATCAACTTTGTCGAGGTGAATTTTGATCTCGCGGATTATGCGGAGCAGACGTTCTATACAAAGAACTTCATCACCACAACGATTCCAGTTTCTTATAACGTGAAGATTAACGCCCGCCAGCTCGAAGTGATGCTGATCGGGCCGGCCGAGGTTCTGCAGGGGCTCTCCTCCGACGACATCGTAGTCGAGGTCGACCTCAGCGACCGCGACATCGTGGCCGGCCAGTACCTGATTGCGTTCCGGGTTGTCGTCCCCAACCACGAGGATGTCTGGGCGGAGGGAAGCTATTCCGGCGCCGTCACCGTGACGGCAAGATAGCGGTTTTCAAATGAAGAAAGGGGCTCAGATCCGGGCCCTTTTTCTATTTAACGAAAAAAGGGAGGCCTGCACCGTGCCGGTTGTCGTATCGGAAATCAAATTATCCCCGGAGGAACCGGAGGAGGCCGCACTGCACAGAGCCGCCGCCCTATTCGGAAAAAAGCCGGAGGAGCTCTCCTTTTGTGGCATTTCAAAAGTCTCCGTCGACGCACGTCACAAGGACGACGTGAAGCTCGTTTATTCCGTCGCGCTGGATTTTGACGGCGCAAAGGAAGCGGCCGGCCGTCTGCAATCCGGGAATCTCCGTTTTTATGAGGAGCCGCAGGAAGTCATCCCGCGGCTTTCCAAAGAGCCGGAATATCGTCCGGTCATCGTCGGATTCGGCCCGGCGGGCATGTTCGCGGGGCTGTATCTCGCAAGAGCCGGTGCCCGGCCGCTGATCCTTGAGCGCGGCGCCGCGGTGGAGGAGCGTGCGGCGGCCGTAGAGCGGTACTGGCGGGGCGGGGCATTTGACGAAAACGCGAGCGTTCAGTTCGGCGAGGGCGGCGCCGGCACCTTCAGCGACGGCAAGCTCACCACCCGCATCGGAGATCCGCGCTGCGGCTTCGTGCTCCGGGAATTCGCGGCCCACGGCGCGCCGGAGGACGTCATGATCAAAGCAAAACCCCATGTCGGCACCGACCGTCTGCGCGAGGTCGTAAAAAAGATCCGGCAGGAGATCCTCTCCCTCGGCGGAGAGGTGCGGTTTCTCGCCAAGGCGGAGGAGTTCGAGATCGCGGAGGGCAAAATCCATGCGGTCGTCGTTTCGGGGGAGCGCATCCCGGCCCGGCAGGTTATCTTCGCGGCTGGCCACAGCGCGCGGGAGACGTTCGCCGTGCTGAAAGGGAAGCCGCTTTTGATGGAGGCGAAGCCGTTTTCCGCAGGATTCCGGATCGAGCATCTGCGCGCGGACATCGACCGCGCCCAGTACGGCGAATTTGCCGGTCATCCGGCGCTCGGCGCGGCGGACTACCAACTCTCCGCGCAGATCGGCGGGCGCTGCGCCTATACGTTCTGCATGTGCCCGGGCGGGTTCGTCGTCCCTGCCGAAAGCGAGAAGGGTACGATCGTCACAAACGGCATGAGCATGCATGCCCGCGATGGAGTGAATTCCAATGCCGCGCTCGTGTGCTCACTCTCGGCGGAGGATTTCGGCGGCGACCCGTTCCGTGCCATGGCGTTTCAGGAGAGGACCGAACGTTTGGCTTTTACGCTTGGAAAGGGGAAGGCGCCCGCACAGACCGTCGGGGCATTCCTCGGCGGCGGGAAAGCGGGCTTCGGCAAAGTGACGCCGACCTACTCCCGCGGCGTGGAAGAGACGGATCTCGAAGCGCTTTATCCGGAAGAGATGATCTCCGTGCTCCGGGCGGGCATGCGCGCGTTTCATGGCCGGATTCGGTGCTTCGACGACCCGGAGGCCGTGCTGACCGGCCCGGAGACGAGAACCAGTTCGCCGGTGCGCATCGTCCGGGACGGGGAGAGCCTTGAGGCGGTCGGCGCCGCAGGATTTTACCCCTGCGGAGAGGGCGCAGGATACGCCGGCGGCATCATGAGCGCCGCGGCGGACGGCCTCCGCTGCGCGGAAAAAGTGCTCGAAGCCTTGATGAAATAAGAAAAACGGCATCGCTTCCCGTTTGGGAGGCCATGCCGTTTTTTTGTATAAACGATTCCCGGATATGCCTGCCGTACTCTCCGGAGGGTATCCGGTATGCAGGATCGGGGCGTCCAAAGTTTTGAAGCAGCCGGAGCGCAGGGCAGTCACAGCAGTTCCCGGAAGTAGAGCCCGTTCGTACGCTCCGTATCCGGAGGCATATTTTCTTGAAAAGCCCGATAGACTGATAGACAGCGCTCCGGGCTTTCCACGGTGAAATAGAGCGTCAGAAAGTCCGCGCCGGAGATCTCTTTATCCGCAATCCAGAGCGGTAGGCTGTTGAGCAGCGTGGCATATCGTCTTCCGGAGCAGAGCACGGAAAAAGCTTTGCCGAGGCGGTCGGTGAGCACGCCGGAGCCGGGGCAGGCCCCGCAGCCGCCGCGCTTTTGGATCGGACAGGCGCGAAACCGCATCAGCGGCAGGTATCCGTAGCCCAGAATTCCGCGCGGAAGCGTTCCGCCCAGACGGGAGATCTTCGCCATCGGCAGCTCAAAGGAGACGGTCGCCTCCGCGAGGCCAAGTTTTTCGTACTCCGCAAGCGCGGTGCTGTTGAGGATGTTGAGCCCGTGCCCGCCGTAAGGCCGGAGCCCCGCCTCCCGGATCAGCCGGATCGCGCCGAGGTTTTCTGCCAGCGCGTTCTCAAGGCCGAGTGCCTTGAGCTTTGCAAGCTGCGCCGATATCGCCTCCTCGTCCTTCGGGAAGATCAGCGCGGGAAGTTCGGCGATCAGCCTGCCGCCGAAGCGCGCGGCGGATTCCGGGTTTGAGGCGATTTCGCCAAGAGGCAGTATCACCTTCGCTCCGGAGAGCGGCGAATCGGCCTCATCCTCCGTAAAAAACGGCGCCGCCTGCCCGTAGGTTTCAAAGCGCAGCCGCAGTTCGGGCGCGGCCGGCAACCGGTGTTTTATGATCTCCGCCTTTTCGCCGGGCAGGAACGGTTTCGGCGCCGGGCGTTCCCGCTCCGCAAGCAGCGCGTCCAGCGCCTCCCTGCGCATCCGGTTGAGCTCGGAGACGGGGAGCATACTCCCGCCGTCGCTCGAAAAATCCAGCCTTTCGGCGAGAAACGGCGTCCCGCCAGTCTTAAACAGACTCCGCTCCGCGAGTTCCCGGTCGGTCGGACGGTTCACCGCCTTTTCCGGTACCGCCCCGCCGACGGAGACGCAGTTTTGCCCATCCGAGACGGTCAGCACGGATTCGGCTCCCTCAAAGACGGAGAGCGCCATCTCCACCGAAACCGTCTGCCGCTCGGCGGCATAAAGATGGGAAAGCTCTTTGAGCACCGGCTCGGCGGCGGCGACGTCTTCGCGGCTCCGGTAGCCGAACATCTCCGGCGTCCGCCTGCCGGTATAGTAGCCGTCGGTGAAGCCCTGGCGCGAAAAGACCGCCCGCAGCGTGTCGAGATCCGGCTCCCGGCCCGCGAGCGCCTCCCGGCAGGCGGCGACGGCGGCGGCCACATACTCCGGCCGCTTCATCCGGCCCTCGATTTTCAGCGAGGCGACGCCGGCATCGGCGAGTTC
>Ga0208826_1001364_pt1 | contig 20800 bp, 17 predicted proteins | sample AD_UKC115_MetaG_FD_184451 | JGI IMG/M metagenome (GOLD analysis project Ga0208826, IMG submission 184451) | Active sludge microbial communities of municipal wastewater-treating anaerobic digesters from Hong Kong - AD_UKC115_MetaG (SPAdes)... | ecosystem: Engineered > Bioreactor > Anaerobic >...
GTCGACAAGGTCTGGGTTGCCCCCGACACGCCCACGCCCGACGTCGTGGTCGTGATGGTCTGGGAAGCCCATCCATTGGTGCCGGTGAAGGTGAAGGCACCCACGCCGCCCTGGCTGATCTTCGTCAAGGTGAGCGTCGGCAGTCGGGCGTTCGTGAAGGTGCACGCGATGTTCGCGCCCGCCGCCGTGGCCGCCGCGCTGAGGGTCAGGGTGTTGCCCGCCAGTGTCGCGGTGCCGCCGGGGCCCATGCCGGTGCAATTGGCCCCCGCCAGCACATAGCCGGGCGGCGCGGTTTCGGTGAGGGCGGTCACGACACCTGTCGTCGACAAGGTCTGGGTTGCCCCCGACACGCCCACGCCCGACGTCGTGGTCGTGATGGTCTGGGAAGCCCATCCATTGGTGCCGGTGAAGGTGAAGGCACCCACGCCGCCCTGGCTGATCTTCGTCAGCGTCAGCGTCGGCCCAGCAAGGTCGTCGTTGGCGATCGTGCCCGTGGCGCTGGCCGGCAGGCCGACGGTGTAGCCGGTGCCGGCCGCCACGGTCAGGGTCACGGTCTCGTCGGGTTCGACGATGGTGTCCGCGGCGGGATCGATGCTGATCGTGGCGCTGGTGGCGCCGGCCGGGATGGTCACGGTGGCGACGTTGCCCGTGTAGTCGGTGCCCGAGGTGGCGGTGCCTGCCGTGGTGATGTTGACCAGCGTCGGCGAGGTGAGGTTGAGGCTGCGAGTGACCGTGAACGTGAGGTTGGTCGTGCCGTCTTCGAACACGGACGCCGGCGACACCGCGATGGCGACGCTCGGCGGCGGGCTGACGGTGAGGGTGTAGTTCTCGACTTCGAAGTAGCTGCCCGGGCCGGTGCTGGCGTCGGTGACGCGGATGGTGATCGGATAGTTGCCGGCCGCCACGTTGGTGGTGCCGCTGACCACGCCGGCGCTGGACAGGGTGATGCCGGAGGGCAGCGAGCCGGTTTCCAGCGCGTAGGTGTAGGGCGCGACGCCGCCGTTGGTGGACAGGGTCTGCGAGAACGGCGCGGCCTGGATGGCGGTGCCGGCCGGCGTGGCCAGGGTCAGGGTCGGGTTCTGCACCGTGCCCGTGTAGCCCTTGTCGACGAACTGCGCCGTGGGCGTCTTGGAATCGGTGGAGCGGACGCTGAAGGTGTAGCCGCCGCGCTGCGTGGGCGCGCCGCTGAGCACGCCGGCGCTGCTCAGCGTGAGGCCGGGCGGCAGCACACCGCCCTGCAGCGTGTAGGTGTAGGCGCCGACGCCGCCGCTGGAGGTCAAGGTCTGCGAGAACGGCGTGCCGGCGGTCATCGCCGGCAGCGTGCCCGGCGACACCGTGATCGGCGAGGTCGGCGCCGTGATGGTGATGGTCACGCCGACGGTTTCCTGCCCGCCCCCATTGCCGGAAGCGTCGGTGAACTCGAAATAGTCGCTGGTGGCGCTGTCGCCGTTGTGGCTGTAATCGACGAACCAGTTCGAACCGGTGATGCGCAGGTTGGCGCTGCCGTGTGCGGGCAACGCCGGCCCGTCGACCGGGCCGATCCCCGCGAATCCGATACCGAAGGGCGTGCAGTCGGTCACGTTGATGGAGACCGCGCCGCCTTTGGTCACGGTGCCGCTCTTGGCGGGACAGACGATCGAGGTGTGGGCTGCACTGGCCAGCGCGGGCCACAGCGCGGCCAGCGCCAGCAGGACGACCAAACCGGCACAGGTCGAACGGCCCCGACCTTTGGCGAAGAGCGACGTGAGCGTGTGCATTTCCCTATTCCCCTGTGGTTCGTTCCTGCGGGACGGTCTTGCGGGGTTTCGCACTGCCGCCGTAACGACGTCGCATCGGCAGCCAGGGGCATCGGTCAGCGCACGGCCGGCACGGCCGCGCTGGCCGCGCACCGCCCAGCGACGATCCGGCGCTGCGCCCTGCGGTGCCCTGCACCAGACCCGAACGACCGGTGTTTTCCCCTGGCAATCGACGGCGCGTTGGCCGGCCTCTGCAGACAGCGGATCGCGCGCCCGTCAATGCTAGGAGAAAAGCTCCGGGCGCGGGCAGCCGATGCGCGTCGATGGCGGTTGCTTGGCCCCCGCCGTCGTGTCGTTCGTCCCTCTCGATGGGCGCTGACTGCACGCCGCGGTCCGGCGCGCGCCAGGGCCGGAACGCCGCCGGCGCGCCGGCGGCGGGCGGCCTCGGCAGCGGCATGGGCCAGGGCTGCGGTGCGGTTGGAGGCCGCGCGGCGAATGGCCTATCATCCGGCGCGATGACCCAGCGCCAGCCCCTCGCCATTCTGTTCGCGGACGTGTCCGGCAGCACCAAGCTGTTCGAGACGCGCGGCGACGAGGTTGCCCGCCGCCTGGTGGCCTCGGTGCTGGGCGCCCTGGCCGAGGTCACGCAGCGCCACGGCGGCCGCGTCATCAAGACCATCGGCGATGAGATCATGTGCGTCTTCCCGGGCGCGCTGAACGGCCTGCTGGCCGCCACGGACATGCAGAAGCGCATCTCCGGGGATCTGGTCTTTGCCCGCGATAGCCTCGCCATCCGCGTCGGACTGCACTACGGCGAGGCATTGCTGGAAGACGATGGGGACGTGTACGGCGACGCTGTGAACACCGCCGCGCGCATGGCGTCCCTGGCCAAGCGCGAGCAGATCGTCACCACGGCCAGCACGGTCAGCGGGGTGACCAATTCCGGTGCCTTGCGCAGCCGCTCGCTCGGCACGGCGCGGGTGTCCGGCAAGCTCCTGCCCATCGAGATCGTCGACCTGATGTGGCAGGAGGACACCTCCAACGTCACCACGGTGCAGCGCGTGGTGCGCCTGAGCGACGTGGCCACACCCAAGGCGCGCCTGGTGCTGCGCTACAAGAGTCAGGCCTTCGAGGTGGACGAACTGGCGCCGCCCTTCAGCCTGGGACGCGAAGTGGGCAACAACGTCGTGGTGGAAGCCGAGTGGGTCAGCCGGACCCATGCGATGGTCGAGTTCAAACGCGGCCATTTCGTTCTCAGCGACCGCTCTACCAACGGCACCTGGGTCAAGGTGGGCAACGACGACGAGCTGCGCCTGCACCGCGATGAGGTGCACCTGCGCAAGACCGGCATCATCAGCCTGGGCCAGGAATCGGCCATCAACAGCGAGCACGTCCTCTACTACCAGTGCATCGAGGCGTGAACCTTTGTGTCCGGCCCGCCGCAACGGTGGGCATTGGCAGGCTTCCTGCTGGATGATGACCTGAACGCCCAGGACCGGCCTACCGCCGGCGTCGGGCCCACAGGGGTTGGTGATGGCGGACGACACGATGGCTCCTTCCGCGGGAGCCGATACCGAGGTGCGCTTGCTCGATGGCCGCACCGTGCATGCCGCGTTGGCTGCGCCGTTCCAGCCTGAACAGGCGCTGCAACTGCGCCTTGCCGACGGCCAGCCCCTGGCGGTGCCGCCCGCGGCCTGGCGCGCCGTGCTGCATTTCGTCGAGTCGCACGCCGCGCCGGATGCGCAGCCGGCACCGCCCTTCCTGCTCACCCTGACCGACGGCTCCAATATCGGCGGCCAGCTGCGCGGCATGCGCGCGCGCCGCGACGGGCTGCAGTTGCGTGGCATCGTCGCCGACCGTTCGGCGCAGATCTACGTGCCCTACCTGGCCATGTCGGGCCTGGCGGTGGAGCCCGCGGCAGGCCAGGTCGCGAGCACCGGCCGGAGCAGCGGCCGCGCGGTGGTGTTACGCAGCCTGGGCGACGTGCAGCGCTTCCTGGCGGTCCAGGGCGGACGCTCGGCCGTGGCCGAGCTGCCCGTCATCGACGTCGCCGACGCGACCGCCTCCGCCGGCAGCGAGGAAGCCATGGCTCCCTACCGCCTGGCCGCGCGCCTCGGGCTGCCGGTGCTGGAACTGGCCGCCCTGCCGCTGCCCCTGCCGGCCAGTGACGCGTTTCCTCCCGCCCTGGCGCGCCGGCTGGGTGTCGTCCCGGTGGCCGGCGACGAGCATGTGCTGCTGGTCGCCACCAGCGAGCCGGCCAACCAGGAGGTGCTGCGCGCGCTGGAGTTCGTCGTGCCGCAGCGCATCGTCCCGGTGCTGGCCTCGCACGAGGCGATCCACCGCGTGCTGAGCGAAGCCTACGACCGCACCGAGGACGAGGCCCTGGTGCGTCAGCTCGGCCTGGACCGGGCCACCGGCAGCAATGGCACGGAGCTGGCGCAACGCGAGGCCGAGCGCCTGTCCGCCGAGCGTCCGGTGGTCAAGCTGGTGACCGAAATGATCGTGGACGCCCTGCACCGGCGCGCGTCCGACATCCATATCCGCCCCGGCACCAGCGACGTGGAGCTGCTGTTCCGCATCGACGGCGAGTTGCTCCGCGTGCGGCGCTTCCTGCGCCCGCTGCTGCCGGCCATCGTCAGCCGCATCAAGGTGATCGGCAGCATGAATCTGGCCGAGCACCGCGTGCCGCAGGATGGCCGCGCTACCTTGAGCGAGGGCGGCCACGCCGTGGACCTGCGCATCTCCGTGCTACCTACGGTGGACGGCGAGAGCGTGGTGATCCGCCTGCTCAACACGCGCGATGGCCTGCGCCGCCTGGGCGAGGTGGGCTTCTCGGCACACGACGAGCAGGTTCTGCGCGACATCCTCGGCCGCGACCACGGCATGTTGCTGGTCACCGGTCCCACGGGCTGCGGCAAGTCCACCACGCTGTACGCGGCGCTGCTGGAAGTCCGCAAGGAAAACCTCAACATCATCACGGTCGAGGATCCGGTCGAGTACCACATCCCGGAGATCGAGCAGATCCAGGTCAACCGCGCCGCGGGTACCACCTTCGCGCGCACCCTGCGCAACATCCTGCGCCACGATCCCGACGTGATCATGATCGGTGAGATCCGCGACGAAGAGACTGCGCAGATCGCCGTGGACAGCGCCCTCACCGGGCATCTGGTGCTGAGCACCCTGCACACGAACAACGCCGCCAGCGCCGTGACGCGCCTGCTCGACCTGCATATCGAACCCTTCCTGTTGCGCTCGACCCTGCTCGGCGTGCTCGCCCAGCGCCTGGCGCGGCGCCTGTGTACGCACTGCCGCGTGCCCGAGCACGTCGACCCGCACGTGCGCGAGCTGCTCGGCGTCGGACCCGACGAGGTCTTCTACACCGGCGCCGGCTGCGCCCTGTGCGAGGGCACGGGCAGCAAGGGGCGTGTGGCGGTGTACGAGCTTCTGCCGGTCAGCGCGGCGGTGCGCCGACTCATCGACACCAATGCCGATGCGGAAGCCATCCACCGCGCCGCGGTCGAGGAAGGCATGCGGTCGATCACCGAATATGCGGTGGCGCTGGCCCGCGCCGGCACCATCTCGCTGCGCGAGGCCTCGCGCGTGCGCGTGGAGTAGCGACGGCACGTCACGCCGCCGCGAACGCGCTCACTGCGTGGCCGCGAGATGGCGGCGCACGCGTGGGTCGATGATTCGACGCCACAGCGGCGGCAGCAGCGCCAGCACGAACATGGTGGCGTAGCCGGCCGGGAGTTGCGGACTGTCGTCGAAATGGCGCAGCACCTGGTAGCGGCGCCGCGCGTTGGCATGGTGGTCGGCGTGGCGCTGCAGCTGGAACAGCATCCAGTTGGTCAGGCGAAAGTCCGAGTTCCAGGAGTGGCGCGCATCCACGCGCTCGTAGCGGCCCGGGCCGAGCTCGCGCCGGTGCAGACCGTAGTGCTCGATGTAGTTGATGACCTCCAGGGTGGCGCCGGCAACGAGGCCCTGCAGCAGGAAGAACAGGACACCGCGAGGCCCCAGGGCGAGACCCGCCGCCAGCGCGAACAGGGCGCTCAGCCCGTACCAGCCGAGTAGCTCGTTGCGCCAGTGCAGCCAGGGCAGGCCGCGCCGTCGCAGGCGCTCGGCTTCGAGGCGCCAGGCGTTGGCCAGATTGCGCGCCAGGGCGCGCGGCACGAAGCCATAGACGCTCTCGCCGTAGCGCGCCGAGGAGGCATCGCGCGGCGTGGAGACGTGCACATGATGGCCGCGCAGGTGCTCCACCTTGAAACCCGCGTAGACCACGCTGGCCAGCAGCGCACCGCCCAGGGCCGGCTCAAGGCGGCCGTCCTTGTGGATCAGTTCGTGGGCGGTATTGATCGCCAGCACGCCGCCGATCACCCCAGTCGAGAGCAGCCAGCCGACGAGCGCCGCGGGCGGCAGCGCCTGCGTGGTCGCGTAGTGCAGCGACCAGCCCAGCAGCGTCAGCCACAGCGGCAGCACCAGCCAGGTGAGGGCGCGGTAGGCCAGGGCCGACTCCAGCCTGGGCGCCTCGGTCTCGGACGGGTTGTGCGCATCGGGGCCGAGGAGCCAGTCTGCCAGCGGCACGAGGGCGAAGAGGAACAGCAGGGGGAACCAGCCCGCCGCTGCGGCCGGCGCGCCCGCGGCAATCATGCCCGCCGCGGCCGGCAGCAGCGCCGGTACCACAAGCACGCACAGGTAACCCAGGTCACGCGGTCGGATCATGGCGGCGGCAGCAGGGATGTCCGCTCCAGCCTAGCCGCGGTGCGGAGCCTATGCCAGTCTCGACCCTGCGCCGGCCCGCCCCTGTCCCCGAGCGATCGGCCCGACGCTCGCTTCGCCTTGCAAGCGGCGCCGATTTCGGCAGACTGCGCGCTTCGCCGCCGCCAGCCCTGGCCACGCCGCATCGCCCGCGGCCTGCGCGCCTGGTGGTCCCTCCCGGTGCGGCAACGCGCCTCCTGCCATCGCCGGTCCCCCATGAGTTCGCGCGTCGCACCGTATTTCGCAGGCCTCGACGGCCTGCGCATCTTCGCGGCCTTGAGCGTGCTGTCCTACCACGTGATGGGACGCAATGCCTGGGCCGATGTTCCCGCGAGCGGTCCGCTGGCGTGGATCCGCTGCGGCTGGGTTGGCGTCGACGTGTTCTTCGCCATCAGCGGTCTGGTGGTCGGACAGTCGGCGCTGGCCCGCTTCCGCCGCGAGGGCACGGCCTTCCGCTCGGCATTCGCGCGGCAGCGCTGGGCGCGCATCGGGCCGCTGTACCTGCTGACCGGCCTGGCCTGCTGGTTGCTGCTGCCGCCGCGGCCGGTTGGCGTCGACGCACTGTTCCAATTGGCGGCGCACCTTGCCTTCCTGCACAACCTGTGGCCGGCGACGATCGTCAGCATCAATCCACCGAGTTGGTCGCTTGCTGTCGAGATGCAGTTGTATGCGCTACTGATGCTGGCTACGCCCTGGCTGGCGCGGCAGGGCGCGCTGCGCGTGGCCGCGGCCAGTGTAGCGATCGCCCTGGCCTACCGAGTCGCCGCCTACGCGCTGCTGCGGGCGGCGGGCGTGGACGACTCGGGCCTGTGGGCGCACGCCATCGCGCAGACGCCGGGGTTGCTCGACAGCTTCGGCCTGGGCGTGGCGGCGTCGATTGCGCTGGCGCGCCCGCAGCCGCCCCGGCCGGGCGCGGCGGCCTGCCTTCTGCTGATGGCCGTGGGCCTGTCCGTGCTGCTGCTGCTGGGATTGGAGACCTCGCGGCGCATGCTCGCCCAGGCGCTGTGGAACGAGCCGGTGTATGCGCTGGTGATGCGCAGCGGGGTGGCCCTGGGCGCGGCGAGTCTGGCCTTCGGCTGCGCACTCCTGCCCCTGCGCAGCGGCACCCGCAGTGCTGCGGTGCTGCGCCTGGGCGGGCACCTCAGCTACGGAGTCTATCTCTGGCATTTCCTGGTGTTCACCGAACTTGGCAGGGTCGACGGCCTTGGCGCCTGGGGACTGCTGGCTGCCGTGACCGCAGCGACCCTGCTGCTGTCGTGGTGCACCTGGATCGCGCTGGAGCGGCCGGTGCTGCGCCACGTCCAGCGCGAGGCCTAGGCTGGCCGGCACGACGCGCGCGGCGGCCGCCGCTCAATTGAAGCCGTTGGCGAAGATGCGGTCGAAATCGGACGCAGGCAGGTCGCTGCCCTGGAAGATGCCGAGCGGGCTGTAGCCGGCGTAGCCGGGGAAGGCGTAGTAGATGTTGGGGTTGCCCTGGCGCCGGATCAGTGCCTCGGACAGCACGCGGCGGTAGTCGGTGGTGACCTGCACGTCGGCGTACTCGAACAGGTTGACCTGATCCAGGCCGAGGAAATTGCCGTACACCTGGCCACCGTTGACGCTGCCGCCCAGCACCAGCATCACGCTGCCGTAGCCGTGGTCGGTGCCGCCGCTGGAGTTCTCGCGCACGCGTCGGCCGAACTCGGTCATGACCACCACGCTGACCCGGGTCATGTAGTTGGTCGCGCTGGCGGCAAGGTCGGTGTAGAAGGCGCTCAACCCCTCCGACAGCGTCTGCACCTGATTGCCGAAGTTGTCGTAGCTGTTGGCCGGATTGCCCTGCGACTGATGCGTGTCCCAGCCGCCGATGTCGATCGTGGCGACGTTGAGCCCGAGGTTGGCCTTGATCATCTGCGCGACGTTGCGCAGCTGCATGCCGAAGCTGCTGCTGCCGTAGTTGGCGCCGCCGGCGGGCTGGTAGCCGTTGGGGTGGTTGGTCGGGTCGTACAGGTCGAAGTCCAGCGGGCGCAGTTGCGCCAGCGCGGCCAGCGCGTCGCGCCCGGCCGCCTCCAGCACGCTGTCGCCCGTCCATAGCTGCGGCAGCGTCTCCACCAGTCCCTTGAAGCCGGTGGGCACGGAGGCGCCGTAGTTGTCGGCCGAGTTCCAGCCCCAGGCCGCCGCATCCAGGCGGTAGTCCGCCCCGCTGTTCATGGTGATGGCGTCGGCGGAGGAAAGCAGGCTGGTGGCGGTGATGCTGCCCATGGACACCGCCGGCACCGGCACCGAGGCCGGCAGGCCGGCGCTGAGCAGGTGTCGCGTCAGCCAGCCGGCGCCGACGCTCTGCTGACCCGGAGTGCCCAGTTCCATGGTCTTCTGCGCGTCGAAGTGGCTGCGCGTGACCGGCGGCGGCATGCCGGCGGCCACGACGGCCGCCAGGTGGCCGGACTGGTACAGGTTGTACAGTCCGGACGCGCGCGGATGCAGGCCCCAGCGTCCGCCGGTGTTGGGCAGGGTGAGCAGGGCGCCGGTGCCGCTGGTGGGGATGCGCGTGCCGCCGTTGGCCGCCGTGGCGCGATTCTGCTCGTAGGCGGCGCGGTCCGGACTGGCAGCCGCCGGGGGCAGCAGCGACAGGCCGTCGCAGGCGCCGCGCTGGAACACGATGAGCAGCACGTTCTGCGTGGCCGCCTCGCCCGCGGCGAAGCCCAGGCGCACGCCGCTGCCGGCGAGGACCGTCGCGGCAGCGCCGCGCTTGAGGAATTCGCGTCGATTGAAGGGGTTCATGGCGTGCTCCTCAGCGGCGCAGGAAGTCGGGGCTGAGCATCAGCAGGCCCACGGCGGTGCGCAGGCGCTGCTGCGTGTAGTGGCGCTTGAGGTCCGGCGTGGTGCCGCCGTGCCACTCGTCCTTGCTCAGGTCAAGCGCTTCGGCGGCGGCGGCGTTCTGCTGCATGAACGCCACCACCGTGCTGTAGGTCGGCTCCGGGCGGAAGCCCGGACCGAGCAGGCGGTCGCACCAGTAGCCGACGACGGCGCTTGCCGTGGCCTGCGTTCCCACCGCGGCGGTGGTCTGGCCCAGCACGTCGATCAGCAGCGGCTTGCTGCCGTTGTAGGCGTCGTCCTGGTGGACTTCGGGCAGGCGCGAGAGCAGGCGCCAGGTCATGCCGAGGGCTCCGCTGCTGCTCCAGGCCTGCAGGCGGTCGGGGTAACCGTTCGGTGCCGGCCAGTAGAACAGGCGGTGCCCCGCCGCCTGGGTGCGGCCGAGCAATTCCTCGGTGGGCGTGTAGGTCGTGGTGTTGTCCGGGCGCGGCGTGAAATCGGCGCCGAGCCCGCGCAGGGCGCTGACGAAGGCGTTGGCCGGGCGCTTCATCTTGCCGCCCCAGCTCTGCTTGAACTCGGTCGAGAGCAGGATGGCCTGGGTGACCTGGCGCAGCTGGTCGGACGCCTGCCAGGTCGACTGGAACAGGTTGGCGATGGTGTTCACCAGGGTGCTGCTGGGCTCATCGACCACGAAGCGGCGGCACAGCTTGCGCGCGATGAAGCGCGCACAGCCCGGATGCGAGGCGATGGCGTCCAGCACCTGCTTGCCGTCCAGTTCGTTGGGCTGGTTGTAGTACATGTGCACGCCGAGCACGTTCTTGATGCCGGCGTCGTGGTCGCCCGAGCGGTAGATATAGGTGCCGTCGTTGTCGCTGGTGTAGGGCCAGTGGCCGTCCTTGACCGTCCAGCCGGTGAAGGCCCGCGCCGCCTCGTACACGTCGTCGTCGCAGTACCCGGCCGGAATGGCCGGATTGCCGGGATCGGCCGGCACCTGGTTCTGGTGCAGCAGGCCGTAGTAGTTCTCGGCGCCCAGGCCGTGCAGCTCGAACAGTTCGCGTGCGTAGTTCTCGTTCGGCTGGCCGGCGGTATTGGATGAGTTGTTGAGGAAGTACAGCATGGTGGTGGACTTGGCCACCGCTTCCAGGAAGCTGCGGAAGTTGCCCAGCACGTTGGGCCGGATCACGTCGCGGTCGTAGTGCACGAACACGGGACCGCCGTTGTAGTCCCAACCCATGACGCTGAAATGGTCGTGCCAGAAGTCCACCAGCACTTCGTACAGCTGGCGCTTGCTGTAGGTGGCGCGCAGCAGCGTGGCGCATTCGCTCTCCGCCACGGGCAGCATGCGGTTGTAGTAGTTGGTCGTGTCGGCGTGGTGGTCGCTCCACAGCTGGGTGAGCGACTTGCCCAGCGTCAGATAGGCGGCCGAGGCCAGGCGCGAGTCGCAGGCGCTGTCGCCGATCGCACCGGGATTGAGCTGCTCGGTCACCCAGGCCTGCCAGCGCGCGTCGTCGCTGCCGCCCAGGGAGAGCAGGCGCGTGTACTCGGCCTGGGTGTAGCCGAAGCTGGCCTTCTGCAGCCAGCGCACCAGCGCCGGCGGCGTGGGAATCGCGGCCGCCGCGTCGGTGAGCGCGGCGTCGCGCAGCGGCGGCTTGCCCGGGCGGCGCAGCGCGAGCGCTCCGGTCGGGGCGAGGCCGGCCGCGGCAGCGAGAGCGCCGAGGAGACTCCGGCGCGTGGCAAGCGAGGAGGGGGCGGCGGTCATGGTGGGCATCCGCGGCTTTCGGGAGGCCCACCCTAGCAGGCGCAAGGCGCAGCGGCTGTGACGATGGTCTGACTGTGTCGATCCCGGCCTTGCGACGGTCGCTGTGCCGCCGGCGCGTGCTCAGAGGATGCGCGGCTCGGGCTCGAGCCGCACGCCGAAGCGCGCCTGCGTCTGGCGACGGATGCGCTCGGCCAGTGCCCAGATCTGCGCTCCGGTGGCGCGGCCGTGGTTGACCAGCACCAGCGCGTGCTGCGCCGAGACACCGGCATCGCCCTCGCGCAGGCCCTTGAATCCCTGCGCCTCGATCAGCCAGGCGGCCGACAGCTTGGCCCGCTCGGCGCCTGCCGGGTACACGGGCAGGTCCGGGTGGGCGCGCTGCAGCGCCGCGGCCTCGGCCTGCGTCACGACGGGATTCTTGAAGAAGCTGCCGGCGTTGCCGATCAGGGCCGGATTGGGCAGCTTGCGCGTGCGTAGCCGGGCGATGGCCTCGGCCACGGCGGGCGCACTGGGCGCCTCGCCCAGGGCCGCCAACTCGGCGGCCACGCCGGCGTAGTCCGTGCGCAGCTCGCCGTGGCGCGGCAGCCGGAACTCCACGCCGGTGACGATATAGCGCTCGCCGCTGCGCTTGAACAGCGAATCGCGGTAAGCGAAGGCGCACGCGGCGTTGTCGAGTCGCACCAGCGTGTCGGTCTGGCGATCCCAGGCCTCGACCGCCACGATGAACTCGCGCACCTCGCGGCCGTAGGCGCCGATGTTCTGGATCGGCGCGGCGCCCACGCTGCCGGGAATCAGCACCAGGTTTTCCAGGCCGACATAGCCGCGGGCCAGCGACCAGCGCACGAAATCGTTCCAGTTCTCGCCGGCCTGCGCGCGCACGCGCGCGCCCGCGCCGTCGCCCTCCAGCACCTCGATACCGGGCGCCGAGAGTGTCAGTACCACGCCGGGCCAGTCGCGGGTGAACAGCAGATTGCTGCCTTCGCCCAGCACCAGCAGCGGCTTGCCGCGCACATAGGGAAAGGCGAGCACCTCGGCCAGCGCTGCGGGACGGCGCACGTCGATGAGCAACTCGGCCCGGGCCGGCACGCGGAAGGTGTTGCGGCCCTCCAGCGCGGCGTCCTCCACCACGCTGTAGCCGTCGCCCTGCAGGATCGACGCCGGCACCAGGCTCACGCGCGCCGCTCCGCCGTGCGCAGCGCCTCCACGCACGCGCCCGCCAGGGCGGGTCCGCGGTAGACGAGGCCCGTGTAGCACTGCACCAGGCTCGCGCCCGCCGCGATCTTGGCCACGGCGTCGCTGCCGTCGAGTATGCCGCCCACCCCCACCAGCGGCAGCTTGCCGCCGAGGCGCTGCGCCATGCCGCGCAGCACCGCGGTGGAGCGGGTGAACACCGGCCGGCCCGACAGTCCGCCCGCTTCGCCGGCGTGGCGATCCCCGACCACCGCATCGCGCGCCACCGTGGTGTTGGTGCAGATGAGGCCGTCCATGCCCGCCGCCAGCACCACCTCGGCGATGGCGTCCATCTCCTCCTCCCGCAGGTCGGGGGCGATCTTCAGCAGCATCGGCGTGCGCTTGCCGTGCTCGGCGGCGAGCAGTTCCTGGCGCTCGCGCACACGGCCGAGGAAACGCTTGAGCGCTTCTTCTTCCTGCAGGTCGCGCAGGCCCTGCGTGTTGGGCGAGGAGATGTTCACCGTGACGTAGCTTGCCCGCGCGTAGACGCGGTCGAGGCAGTACAGATAGTCGTCTACCGCGCGCTCGTTGGGCGTGTCCTTGTTCTTGCCGATGTTGATGCCGAGCACGCCGGAGAACTTCGCCTTCTCCACATTGCGCAGCAGGGCGTCGACGCCGCCGTTGTTGAAGCCCAGGCGATTGATCACCGCCTCGTGCTCGGGCAGGCGGAACATGCGCGGCTTGGGGTTACCCGGCTGCGGCCGCGGCGTGACCGTGCCGACCTCGATGAAGCCGAAGCCCAACGCGGCGAGCGCGTCGATGTGCGCGGCGTTCTTGTCAAGCCCGGCGGCGAGGCCGACCGGATTGGGAAAGTCGATGCCGAACACGCGCGTGGGCAGCGGCGCCGGGCGCGAGGCCAGCAGTGGATTCAGGCCCGTGCGGTAGGCGGCTTCCAGTGCCGCGAGGCCAAGGTCGTGCGCCTTCTCGGCATCGAGGCAGAAGAGGAAGGGGCGGGCGAGCGAGTACACCGTCCCGGCCCTCAGTGCGTACCGGCGATCTTGGCCAGGAAGGCCAGGCCGCCGAACAGCAGGAATATTCCCAGCGTGACCAGCAGCAGGAACGCCAGGTTCGCCCAACCCAGGAGGAGGCCGACCAGGGCCAGGCCGTCACCGTCCAGCGTGCCCGGTGGCGCGCGCCGGATCTCGGCGCGCGCCGCGTGCCCGGTGATGACCGCCACGATCGCCCCCACCAGCGGCAGGGCGAACCAGCCCAGCACGCCGAAAACGAGGCTGACGATCGCGCTGCTACTGGTGCGGACGGTAGCGTTCATCGCAGCGCCATCAGAACTCGAACTTGATGCCCTGCGCCAGCGGCAGCGCGTCGGAGTAGTTGATGGTGTTGGTCTGGCGGCGCATGTAGGCCTGCCAGGCGGTGGAGCCGGACTCGCGGCCGCCGCCGGTGTCCTTCTCGCCGCCGAAGGCGCCGCCGATCTCCGCGCCCGAGGTGCCGATGTTGACGTTGGCGATGCCGCAGTCCGAGCCCGCCGCTGAGAGGAAGGCCTCGGCTGCCTTCACGTTCTGCGTGAAGATCGACGAGGACAGACCCTGCGGCACGCCGTTCTGCAGGGCGATGGCCTCGTCCAGCGTCTTGAAGGGCATCACGTAGAGGATCGGCGCGAAGGTTTCGTGCTGCACCACGGCGTCGGAGTTCCTGAGGCCGGTGATGATCGTGGGCAGGACGAAGTTGCCCGGGCGGTCGGTGAGCGCGGCGCCACCGGTCTCCACCTTGCCGCCCGCCGCCTTGGCCTGGGCGATGGCGTCGAGGTACTGCGCCACGCCGGCCTGGCTGTTGAGCGGGCCCATCAGGGTCTTGGGGTCGGTCGGATCGCCGATCTTGCCTTCCACCTGCTTGTAGGCCTTGACCAGCGTGGCGAGCACGTCGTCAAAGATGGACTCGTGCACGAACAGGCGGCGCGTAGTGGTGCAGCGCTGTCCGGCGGTGCCGACCGCGCCGAACACGATGGCGGGAATGGCGAGCTTCAGGTCGGCGCTCTGGTCGAGGATGATGGCGTTGTTGCCGCCCAGCTCCAGCAGCGAGCGGCCCATGCGGCGCGCCACGCGCTCGCCCACCAGGCGCCCCACCTGGGTGGAGCCGGTGAAGCTGATGAGCGGAATGCGCGCGTCGTCGACGAAGGTCTGCGCGAGCTGCGTGCCGGCGTCGTTGAACAGGAAGAACAGGTCGGGGAAGCCGCCGGCCTTCAGCGCGTCGTTGCAGATCCTGATCGCCGCGATGGCCGAGAGCGGCGTCTTGGGCGAGGGCTTCCACAGGCAGATGTCGCCGCAGATGGCCGCCAGGAAAGCGTTCCAGGCCCACACCGCCACCGGGAAGTTGAAGGCGCTGATGATGCCCACCAGGCCCAGCGGGTGCCACTGCTCGTACATGCGGTGGCCCGGGCGCTCGGAGTGCATGGTGTAGCCGTACAGCATGCGGCTCTGGCCCACCGCGAAGTCGGCGATGTCGATCATCTCCTGCACTTCGCCGTCGCCCTCGGGCTTGATCTTGCCCATCTCCAGCGCGACCAGCGACCCCAGGGCGTCCTTGTGCCGGCGCAGCGCCTCGCCGCACAGACGGATGGCCTCGCCGCGCTTGGGCGCCGGCGTGGTGCGCCACACCTTGAAGGCCTCCTGCGCGCGCTTGACGATGGTCTCGTAATCGGCTGGCGAGCTGGCGTGCACGCGGGCGATGACCGCGTGGTTGCTCGGGTTGATCGATTCCAGCACGCCGGCGTCGTCGGTCTTGGACCACTCGCCGTGGCCGAGGTAGGTGCCGGAATTGGTCTCGGTCAGGCCGAGCGCCTTCAGGATCGAAGCGGACATGGGGGACTCCTGCGAAGGGGTGAATTGGGGCCGCGCCGGGGCGGGCAAAAAGACGCGGAATTGTAGCAGAGGGGCCGCGGCAGCCCGGCCGGCGCGGGCGGGCCAATTGCCGCCGATGGGGAGGAGCCAGTGCGCCCCCGGGTGCGTCCGCAGACACCTGCGGCGCTGGCTCGCAGGCTGCCGATCGGCATACAATTTGCGCCATTCCGCAGAGGGCTGCCGCATGCTCGCCTACCGTTCCGCCGTGGACTACCTGCAGCTCCGGCGCAATTCGCGCGGCGCGCGGCCGGCGCGCCGGGAGCCGGCCGAACTGGTCACCCTGGAGCGGCTGATGCCCAGTGCCGTGGCCACCCTGACCCAGCGCCTGGGCCTGCCCGAAGCCGACGTGGTCAAGGCGGCCGGCATGGCCGCGCGCACCTGGCACACGCGCAAGGCGGGTCGCGCGGCGCTGAGCGCGCGCGAGGCCGACGGCGTACTGCGCATCGCCCGCATTGCCGCCGAGGCCGTGCGCGTGCTCGGCAGCGAGGAGCGCGCGCGGCGCTGGTTGACCGCGCCGAGCGCGCCGCTGGGCGAGCGCACGCCCTTCTCCCTGCTCGACTCCGACGCCGGCACGCAGGCGGTGGAAGAGGCGCTCGGACGCATCCACTGGGGCGACACGGCCTGAGTCGCCGCGTGCGCGTCTACCGCATCACCGCTGCCGCCCTGGCGGGCGACGCGCTCTCGGGCATCGGCGCCGCGCTGTACGGCGGGCGCTGGAACTCCAAGGGTACGCGCGTGGCCTACGCCGCCTGGGCGCGCAGTGCCGCGATCCTGGAGCTGCTGGTGCACGTGGGCGATCGGCGCAACGTGCCCGAGGACCGCGTGCTGCTGCCCATCGACCTGCCGGAAGACGCCGTCGACACGCTGGAGACGCCGCCGCGCGGCTGGGACAAGCTGCCCTACGCGGCGGCCGTGCAGCGTGCCGGCGACGCCTGGGTGCGTGCGGCGCGGCAACTGGCGCTGCGCGTGCCCAGCGCCCTGGTGCGCTCGGAGTGGAACCTGCTGATCAATCCCGGCCACCCGCGCTTCGGCGAGGTGGTGGTGGGCAAGCCCGAGTCGCTGGTGCTGGATGCGCGCCTGTTCGGCGGCTGAGGCTCAGGGGTTGAAGCCGTGCTCGAACAGGCGGTCGCAAGGGCTGAACTGGTGCGCCATGGTCTGGTAGCCGTCCAGTGAGGCCAGCGTTTCGGTGAAGGTCTCGCCGCTGCTGCCGGTGAGGTTCAGCTGCAGCGGAAAACCGAGCTCGACGCTGCTGCTGTAGACGAAGGCGTTGTAGTCCATGCGCTGCATGGGCTGGGCCACGCCGTCGATCACGACGCTCATGGCGGCGATGCCCTGGCGGTGGATGTCGGGAATGAGGGCCAGCCACCAGGGGTTGGAGCCGTCCTTGACGCGCATCGCGATGTTGCCGCTCACCGGGCAGTCCACGCGCTCCCAGCGCACCGCCACGCGGCCCTGCGCGCGGTTGGCGATCTGGTCGAAGGCCGTGGGGTGCAGGTCGACGTCGCCGGGGAAGCACTCGGGGCATTTGTCCACCACCCGCACCACCACGCTGCCCAGTGGCCCGGTGACCTTCAGGCATTCGCCGCAGTGCGCCGCGCTCTGCCACTGTGGGTTGTTGAGCGCGACCACGAAGGGATCGCTGGGGTCGGCCGGGTAGCTGCAAGCGCCCGCACCGTCGGCAGGGTAGTAGGTGGCGTCGCCGGCTCCTCGGAACGGTGCCGGGCAGGCGGCGATCACGGCCGCGTTGCTGCCCATCAGCAGTGCCGCGGCCATCAGCGCGTGGATCGCTGCCGCGGCGCTTCGTCTCGACCTCATTGGCGCATTTCCCCGCTGGGCCGCCGCCGCGGCCGCGCGGCATCGGCAGGTAAAGGTGGCGGCCCCGACACGATTCGAACGTGCGACCTTCCCCTTAGGAGGGGGATGCTCTATCCAGCTGAGCTACGGGGCCTGACCAAGCGAAAGTTTCGCACGAACCGTCTCTCCTGCGTCAGCTGCTCGGGCGCGGCGCGGGGGCATCGCGCTGGCGGCGGGACTTGAAACGCTCCGCAGCGCCGCCACGTGGCGGCTCTGCCGCTGGCCGCACGGCACGCGGCCGCGGCAGAGTGATCGCCGCCTCTCCCATCCCGACGCACGGAGCTTCCATGTCCCTCAGCACGCACACCGTCCTCACCCAGAGCGTGATCCGCCACCTCGAGAGCCTGTCGAAGATCCTCGACAAGGCCGCCGCCCACGCCCAGACGAGGAAGTTCGACGTCGGCATCCTGCTCAATGCGCGCCTCGCGCCGGACATGTTCGCCCTGACGCGCCAGGTGCAGATCGCCACCGACATGGCCAAGGCGGCCGTTGCGCGCCTCACCGGCGGCGAGATGCCGAAGTACGAGGACAACGAAACCACGCTGGACGAGCTCAAGGCGCGCATCGCCAAGACGCTGGACTACGTGCGCAGCGTGCCCGCGTCAGCCTACGCGGGCAGCGAGGAGCGCGCCATCACGGTGCCGACCCGCGCCCGCGGCGACCTGCACTTCAGCGGCGGCGACTACCTGTTGAACTACGTCCTACCGAACTTCTACTTCCACGTCACCACGGCCTACGCCATCCTGCGCCACAACGGCGTGGAGCTGGGCAAGCTGGACTTCCTCGGCGCCTGAGCCGCGCGCCGTAACGCAAACCCACCGACGGCCGGGGCGACCCGGCCGTCGGCGTTCTGGGGCGGCGCGCGCCTTCATCGACCTCGCCGTGGACGCCATGCGCGCCACCGGCGCCCGAGCGCGCCAACCATCACCCCGGTGACCGCGCGTGGGCTCCGCCGCCTGCGCCAGCGCGCAGCGCATCGCCCCTTCGTCCTCGCAGCCTGTGCGCGGCCGCCTTCACGTGCCCGCTTCGCCCGCTGCCCCCGCGCGCACCCACTCGCGCGGCGACTGCCCGAGGCGCTGGCGGAACGCCTTGGACAGCGATGGTGCGCCGGCGTAGCCCAGCTCCGCCGCGATGCGCTTGAGCGGTCGTCCGGCGCGCAGCAGCGAGCCCGCCAGGGTCAGGCGCCAGTCGGCGAGGTAGGCCGCGGGTGTGGTGCCCGTGGCGGCGCGGAAAGCCTCGGCGAAGGCGCTGCGCGACATGCCCGCGGCGGCGGCCATGCGTGCCAGCGGCCAGGCCTCCTGCGGCGCGCGGTGCACGGCCACGAGGGCGCGCGCGAGGCGCGCGTCGGCGAGGCCGGCGATGAGTCCGCCGCCGATGCCGGCCTGGGCGGGGTGATCGACGATCCAGCGCAGCAATTGGATCAGCACCACCTCGAACAGCCGATCGGCGAGCAGGCGTGAGCCGCAGCGCGGCCGGTCGGTCTCGGCGAACAACAGGGCCAGGGTCGGCTGCAGACCGTCCACCGCGGCCAGCGGCACGCGCACTAGGTCGGGCAGGCCGGCGACGATGGGATTGCGTTCGCCGCCGTCGAAATCCAGTGCCGCGCAGGTGAGGTCCGAGCCCTGCTGCGGCGGACTGACGAAGCGGTGCGGCAGCGGCCGCGGATACAGCAGCAGGGTCGGTTCGTCCACGCGCAGCCGCCGCGTGCGTCCGCGCGCTGCCGGTTGCTGCAGCTCCATCGCACCGCGGCGCAGCACGTGCAGGAAGGCGCGCCCCGGTCGCGACTCGAAGGTGGTCACGCCGCACAGCGGGCCGGAGTGGAACAGCGAGGCGCGCACGCGGAAACGCTGCAGCAGGGCCGACAGGCGGTCGGGCATTTCATGCCGTGACTCGGCAAGGGCGGACGATGGGACAACTTTGCTGGATTTCATGCGACCCGTCATCCAGCGCGGCGCGGCACCATGCAAGCCGTCGGACGCGTCGTCCGGCAGCGGGCGAATCGCCCGTCCCCGCAATCGCCAGGAGTTGCCATGTCCCGCCTTGCCCTGATCGACCCCCAGCACACCACCCCGGAGCGTCGCGCCCTGCTTGCCGACATCCAGCGCGCCTTTGGCGCCACGCCGAACATGTTCCGCGCCGTGGCCCATTCGCCCGCCGCGCTGCGCAGCCTGTGGGGCGCCTTTGCCGCCCTGGGCGGCGGTGTGCTGCCGGCCGCACTGGCGGAGCAGATCGCCGTGGCCGTGGCCGAGCGCAACGCCTGCGACTACTGCCTGGCCGCCCACACCGCGCTCGGGCGCAAGGCCGGCGTCAGCGCCGAGGCCATGGCCGCCGCCCAGCTCGGCCAGTCGGCCGATCCGCGCACCGCTGCCGCGCTGCGCTTCGCCCTCGCCCTGGTGGAACGCCGTGGCCAGGTCGGCGAGAGCGACGTGCTCGGCCTGCGCGACGCCGGCTACAGCGACGAGGAGATCGTCGAGATCTTGGCCCATGTGGCACTGAACCTGTTCACCAACTACGTGAACATCGCCCTCGCCGTGCCGGTGGACTTTCCCGCCGTGAAGCTGCGCCGCGCCGCCTGACTGTGCGGCGCACGCCGGACCGCCGCCCGGTCCGGCGTGCGCCCGCGGCGATGGCGCGGGCGGGATCGTCCATGGTCGGCGGCGGTGCAGGGCAGTCAGGCGCCCGGCCCGGTCGTATGGCCCTGCAGCAATCGACCCGTGGGCGCGGTGGCGTCGTGCAGGAACACCTCGATGCGGGTGACATTGCAGCACGCTGCGTACGGCAGCGCGCTCTCAAGACCACCCATGTCCCGACCTGCGGCCAGCATGGGATTGCCATCGACTTCCAGTCACGTGCCGTCCGCGAACACCCGCATGATCTGCCGACCCATGCCGCGACCCGCGCGCCCTTCGGTCACGACGACAGCCGCGATCGCCTTGCCGATCGGTTTCGGGAGTGCCTTCGTCTTCACGGTCGCCCGGGGCCCGCGGGGCCGACTGGATGGGGGAGATTCCGCATCAGCTTCTGCGACGCGGCAACGGGGTCGTGCCCCGAAGGCCAAGACGCCGCGCCGCGCGGTGGATACCCGGCTTCCTGGCGCGCCTGTCAGGCACTCCGCGCTCGTCGCGCCGGCCAGAGGCGCCGCGGGCATCAGCACGCTGGCCGTCGTCCTGCCGCCAGCTGCCGTCGCCCGGCGCCGGTGAACACCCATTCGGGTCGACGAAGTGAGCCCGGGCACTGGGTTTGTGTGCAGGTCAATCAGCCTGGGAGCGGCGTGAATCGGGAGCCGTGCCGTGTCGTCCGGGTTCGTCGCACGGTGCGCGACGGTGGAGGTCAGATGTCCAGGGTGGGCAAGGCCTTCACAATCTTGAGGGTTTCCAGGCTGACGGTGATCACGCGCTGGAACAGCTCCAGGGGGTACTTGGGGTTGCCCATGGTTTCGATGGCCCAGTCGTTGGCGTCGTTGACGATGCCGCTGGCTTTGTCGATCTTCACGCACTGACGCTCCACCACCCAGTCCAACGCGGGCTTGCCGTTGACCACGTAGTCGTAGGCTTCCAGCGGGATGCCGGTCAGGGTGATGGTGTCGTTGTAATGCAAGGTCGTGAGGTCTTTTTCCTTGCCCTTCTTGCCGTAGCGCATTTTCTCCACGCGGTAGTCCGCGTCGGTGAGGCGCTTGCCGCCTGTGTCGATCTTCACTGGGTAGGGGGCGACGGTTTCGTAGCCCAGGTGCAGCTCGGCGAGCGCGCGGCCGGCGCGGGAGAACGCCCAGAAGTCGGCGCCGGTCTTCACGCACGGGATGCGCGGCAACTCCTTGGCGAGAT
>Ga0208826_1001365_pt1 | contig 20788 bp, 12 predicted proteins | sample AD_UKC115_MetaG_FD_184451 | JGI IMG/M metagenome (GOLD analysis project Ga0208826, IMG submission 184451) | Active sludge microbial communities of municipal wastewater-treating anaerobic digesters from Hong Kong - AD_UKC115_MetaG (SPAdes)... | ecosystem: Engineered > Bioreactor > Anaerobic >...
GAGACAGCATTCTTCCATATGATACCTTGCGTAATCAGTAAGGCCAGCCGTGCCATCATCGCCATATTCTATGTACTTGGGATGGTTGATACATAAATGAGAGTCGATGAAAATATAGCAGCAGCTCTGTATTTTTTTCGCGCAAAGCCGGGTTCAGTGTGCTTTCGACAATGGCATCGCGCTCACTAATTGAAAAGGTCTGATTTCGCTTTAGCGCACCCTGCCTGAAAACGTGCGGCTTTACATACCGGCCGTCGATATATGTGAAAGCGCCCAGAGCTTCTTCATAGCCGAGATCGACCATTCTGATTTTGGCAGCTAACCGGGAAACACAGAAAAACGATGCCATTTCATCGATGACCGGTTCGATGATGTCTATAAGATCGGCATCCGGCAGCAACTTTTTATAATTTCTAATAAGCTCTGCGGCCTTGATTTTTGCATGTGTGTAAGGCATCTGGATTCGCGGAGTCAGGGCGTTTGCCTGCCACTCCATCCAGTCGGCGGCGGTTGTGGATTTGCTGCCCTTTATGCCGCCGACTACTTGACATTTTATCTGGGTTGCGTTTTCGTTATACAGTCGCTCTAGTTTAAAGGCTTTTCTGTGCTTATCCCAATGAACGCATTCATGGATAATAGTATTGTTGACCGATCCCAAATTACGCAGGAAAAAGACCTCCGGGTCAACGAATATCGTACCTTTGTTCGCATGGATTTTCTTAAAAGAGGAGCTGGTTTTATCGTAGTACTCGGTATCACAGTCGGCAAAAAATATCTGACCGAAAGTGGAGCAATCTGAGGAAGTGCTTTTCATCTGAATGGAAAGGCCCATGCGCTCAGCCAGTACGCAGGGGTCGACAAACATGGGCTGGTATAAAGCTTCTTTGTAATACCTCTCCAGAAAATCCCTGGCCACCTCCTCAAGCTGGTCGCTTCTGATAATGGGAACCAGGGAATCGGACATCGGATTGCAGTATTTTCCGCGATAATCGTAAGTTTCAACAGATGAGATAGTAAAATCATTAAGGCTGTCCGCCAAATCGCCGGAGCAGGATATTTTAAACCACTGTGTTTTTTCATCGTATCTGTCGGCATGCCTGTCCGTTTCAGAGATTTCAAACTCCGCTTCCAGGATGACATCGAATGCAATCTTCATGCCGGGCAGATTTTCCACATAAACGCATTTGACGTCGATATCCGATAGCTCCGCGTGGTCAATGGTATGTACCGACCGAGAAAAAACGTTGAGACTAATGCAGTTTTGCTCAAGATAACCGGATACAGCTTCCCACAGCTCGTTATAAAAACGGCTTGCAACGTACTCTTTAAACGAACGGTTCTGTGCCATACCCAGTTCCTCCATATTATTTTATAATTGATACATAAGATGATCCCTTCTGAAATGATTTCACACGTACGGAAAATATACCCAAGGAAATTATATCGCAACTATTGCGCTAAAATCGATATTTCTCATCAAAAAATGATGCGTTTGCAAAGAAAAAGGTTGAATTTTGGCATAAACTTATGCTATACTGTAAGTTGATATAATTCCATATTGGTACTTACAGGAGTGACGAAAATGACTATTAGTTATAAAAAATTATGGAAACTTCTGATTGACAAAGATATGAAGAAAAAGGACTTGCAGAAAGCCGCGGGCATCAGTTCCGCGTCAATCACAAAACTTGGTAAAAACGAAAATGTGAATACGGAAATCCTGCAGAAAATCTGTGCGGCACTGGAGTGTGATATCAGCGATATTATGGAGATTTCGCCCCCGAATCCAAATGCATAGAAGTAATGATTTTATGTACAAGCAATGTATTTACAAAAAGGATTGTTAACTGAAAATAATCTTACATCGTCTTGATTTAGCGAAAAATAACATTTTATTTTAGGATGGTAGATTAACGAAAGGAGTTCAAGGAATGGTTGAAACAGAAAACGTAAAGGAGAGTAATCCATCGGCTGATGAAACGTCCCTCTTGAACGCCACGTCTAAAAGAGAAGAATTTTTTAAATGGCTTTCTGATGGTAATGCCAAAAAATATTCTCCGTCTGTGTGTATGAATTGTTTAGATAGAATTTCTGAATATGCTATTCAAAAGAAAATAATTAGCATTAACATTTGGAATATAACGCAACGGAGTGTTTTTCAGCCGATTTATAATAGACTTTTAGAAGCCAAATTGCTGCGTATCACCGAAAAAAATACATACAAGATTTTTATTGTTGTTGGGCAGCTATATTTAAGTTTTTTAAAGGAAAAGCCGTGGTTAAAGGTCGCTGATAAACTTGCCGTTTTAGCTCCAATTGATGACGGTGTCGTTACTGATATCTTAGAATCTGATGTTACTCAGACCACTGCAGAATCTGTGGCAAATGTAAAAGAAAATGTACTACTTTGTTGCCCGTACAAAAGCGACACAAACCCAGAAGATGTGATTGCGTGGCTAATGACACAAAAAAATGCAAGGGGAACAATATATTTGGAAAATGTGGCACGGAGTTATATGAGTACTTTACATTCTGCGCTGTTTAAGCTGACCTTGTCACTTCCATTGGAAAATAGAAATGTCTTTTCTTGTCATACAGTTGCAGAGCTAGATGCGTTATGGAATATATTTAAGGCTGCTCCCAATTATATTGAGGTAAATCGCTATCTTGGACATGGGCAACTCTCTGCTGGGTTGGCCGTATACAGACGCTATTTGGAACATCTTGAAAGAGATGGCACGAATGAAGCCGCCTATAATATTTCGGAACTGCAGAAGCAAACAGTAACAGCCCCTTCAAAGATTGAGTCTTCAGAGGGTTCTCCTTTGTACGTCGACTTCAACCGTCCAGAAGCGTGCGCCCAGACACGACCATTGACCTGCACTATAAAGGGTCAAGTTGTTAAGCTTAGCAAACTGAACTGGTCACACTTACTGGTTGCGATTACAGAGATATTTATCGCTGAAAACAATCCGAATCTTGCTTCACTTGAACACGAACCGATATACGGTAACAAAGTCTTCTTTATGCCGGAGAAGGTTGACTTCGTAACTTGTGCCTTACTTTCTAATGGCAAGTGGTTATACACAAATTACAACCCACAGACTGTAGTTACGATTATCGGCAACCTCTGCCGCCATTGTGGCATAGACATAAACGACGTGTCTATCGCCTATTTGCCGAAAACCGGCTATGGCCCTGAAGCATACGAGCAGATTGTCCTTCACAATACTCCTAAAGTGGATGAGGCTGTTCAAACTGTAATCATGGACATACTGGACAAGAACTTTCCTAACGGGATTCGTCCAAACTCCATTATTGACTTGAACAAGCTAAAGAACTACTATGCCGAGGCGACAGGTAAAGACATCTCAGGAGTAGCACCTGATATTCCGTCTGTGCTGGAAGTTGTAGGCGTCAAACACGGCGATAAGGTTTATGCTATTTCCGCAAGCGGCAAGAAAATACTCGCTGAGTTGTTCGATCGTCTTTTGTCCGAAGGCAACCGCCTGTTTTATTATGATGAATTCTACGATGCCCACGCAGACTTCTTGCAGGGAATGCATGTATTCTCGTCGGAACTACTTAAGACGATACTTTCGGAAATCAATCCGTCCCTGTGGTATTATAAGAGCTATTGCCAGACAGACAGGAGTACGACTGTAGAATCCGAAATCCTGCGTTGTTATGAAACGGCGGTCACTCTGTCCTACGACCAGTTGAAAGCCAGGCTACCATACGTTCCCCTTGCAAGTATTCGGCAGGCGCTGGCACAAAATAACGACTTTATCTGGGTGAACACCGGCATATACACACACGTTCGCAAAATTGAGTTTGACAAATCGGAAGTTCACGAAGTCTGCTCCAAAATTGAGGAGGCGGTTTCAGCACACGGATTTGCGTCCCTTGCTTCCATTAATGTATGGGCAAGCGTCGAGCTGAACCCCGAACTCTCCGAGACAGCAATTAGAAACGGCTTGTTTCAGGTATACCTTTCTGACCGCTACGAGAAGCGCGGCAACATTGTCACAATGAAAGGTACAGTGCTGAATTCTGTCGCCGTGTTCGAGGACTTCTGCCGCTCGCATGACCGATTAACCTTAAACGAGTTGCTTAACTACGATAAGGAAATCAACGGCGATGTACACAGCCAGTCGCTGTTTGTTGCCTATGATAATATGGTTCGCGTCGACCGAGACGCCTTTGTCGCGGACAGCGAAATCCAATTTGATGTTGATGCCACAGACAACGCGCTTGCCTTGTTCGTCCACGGTGATGTTATTCCACTTCGGGCGGTGACAAGTTTCACGTCGTTTCCTTACATAGACGGCTATCCATGGAACTGGTTTCTGCTCGAAAGTTTCTGCCGCCGTTTCAGTAAGCGATTTAGGTTTCAATGCTTATCGGTTAGCAGCCGGAACGTGGGAGCGATTTACAAGAAGTCGACGGGCTTTGCAAACTACGCCGAAATTCTAGCTGCCGCTGTTGCTGTCGAGCCAATCAAGCTAAATCAAAAAGAGGTCGGTGACTTTCTGTTCAAGAGCGGTTATATTGCTCGCAGGACGAGTTTTGTCGCCGACGTTGTCGCGCAAGCACGTTTATTACGAGAAAGGGGGGGTTAGGGCAATGTATGCATATACCCACGATGCGCAAACAGGCGGGTTGTTACTCAACGATAGTACTCCACTGTTTTCCAAAGAGCCGCGTCCTGTATATTACCGTGAACTTGACATTCTCGGTTTCGATACACATTTTAACTACACCAAGCAGGATGAACTGCCCTATATGTGGGCGGAGGCGAACTGCTACTGGTATCGCGGCCGTATGGTTGCAAAGACCAAAGGAGGTACTCTTTACACCGCGCCAGAATTGGAGTTTGTCCTTGATGCCGACGGCAATCGTGTTTTACCCGACGGCGAAACGCTTCAACCCGTTGATGTCGCCGCTATGGTGGAAAAGAACCGCGAACTCCTCGAAGTCATAGAGCAAATCACTATTAAGAAGATATTTGACGTGTACAATCGTTACCGTAAAAAGTTGGACTGCTTCCATGTTGCCTTTTCGGGTGGTAAGGACAGCATCGTCCTGCTCGACCTTGTGAAGAAGGCTCTGCCGAAGAGCGGCTTTATCGTCGTGTTCGGCGACACGGGCATGGAGTTTCCCGACACCTACGATGTCATCGACAAGGTGGAGAAACAATGTCGCACCGAGGGAATAGAGTTCTATCGTGCCGTTTCGCACTTCAAGCCAGAGGAGAGTTGGAGGTTGTTCGGTCCCCCATCGCGTGTCCTACGTTGGTGTTGCTCCGTCCATAAATCCGCGCCGCAAACCCTGAAACTGCGCGAGGTGCTTGGCAAGAATGATTATGTGGGCATGGATTATGTCGGTGTTCGCGCTCATGAAAGTGTAACACGCGCCGATTACGATTATGAAAATTATGGCAAAAAGCAAAAGGGGCAGTATTCCCACAACTCAATTTTGGAGTGGTCTTCTGCCGAAATTTGGATGTACATCTACGCAAACAACCTTATAATCAACAAGGCATATAAGAAGGGGAATTCTCGTGTTGGTTGCTTGTTTTGCCCAATGGGTGGCGGTAAAGGTGATGCTTTTCAAAGACTATGCTATCAAAAGGAAGTTGACAGATTCATTGACATCATTAAGAGTACCAATGCTCGTGACTTAGGAAATTCGAAGGCTTTGGAATCTTACATTACAAATGGAGGATGGAATGCGAGAAAGAATGGGCGCGACCTAAATATTAGCACGCCACACTATCAAGACGAAATAAAAGACGGCAAACTCCTGATTACTGTTTCTAATCCGACTACCGATTGGCAAGAATGGATTAAAACGCTCGGAGAGATTCCGTTTGACTATAAACTCACAAAAACCAAGAACGGGTATACAGTAGAAATTCCTGAACGTCTTTTGAAAGAACACCCCGCTTTCATAAAGATGTTCAAGCAAGTATTTAAAAAAGCGGCGCATTGTGTTGGGTGTAGAGTTTGCGAGACTAATTGCCCTAATGGGTGTATATCGTTCATGCACGGCTTGAGAATAGAGGGTTGCTTGCATTGCGGGCAATGCCACGAAATAGATGATGGATGTTTGGCGTATCACTCACTAAGGCTACCACAAGGAGGAGGAAAAAATATGAAGAGCATAAACTCTTTTGCAAACCACGCGCCTAAACTTGATTGGGTGAAAGGGTTCTTCGAAAAGAAGAACGATTATTGGGTAGATAACAATTTGGGTCCCAATCAAGTGCCGATGTTTAAGCGTTTTCTTCGAGAGAGTGGTCTGCTTGAGAATAACCAGATAACAAGGGTTGCTGAAGTTATCGATTCCATCGGTTGGGAAAGCGAGAGCGCATGGGGAATAATTCTCTCTAACCTCGCTTACAACACACAATGCGAATGGTACATCCGAAATCTTGAGATTGGTCATGTGTATCCGAGAGAAACAGTCTCTGATATGCTTGTTGCCGTTGATGTAAGCAAGAACGATGCAACCTCTATTATAAACGCTTTCAAGCGTTTCTGCGAACTTCCACTTGGCACGAAGCTGAACTTCGGCGCAGTCACCGAAAAAGGTAGGCAGATTGAAACGCTCACACGCGGCAAGTCTACGCTCGAAGACAACCGTGTTGTGCTATACTCCCTCTACAAGTTCGCCGAAGCTTGCGAAGGGTATTACCAGTTCACGCTTACCCGCTTGCTTGACCATACGGTCGAATCGGTCGGTATCAGCCCGACGCAGATTTTCGGTTTTGATCGCGACGACATGGAGCGCTTCCTAAACGGGCTGTCGGCGAAATACCCGGAATTCATCAACGCAACGTTCACACACGACCTTGATAAAATTACTCTCCGAGAAGATAAAACATCCGCAGACGTGCTTAGTCTGTTTTGAGGAGGACAACGACAATGAACAAGTACAGTGAGTATTTTGATATCGACGAGGGCTACTGGCCGGAGATAAACCCAAGTTCCATCAAAGATCCATCCAACAAGTGGGAGAAGACATTCCCGCACAAAACCTTTATCGACCTCCTCAAGGCGACCGAACGTATGCTTGCCCGTGGAACGAATAGCGACAAAAAAGGCATCTGGATTGAAGGTGCTTACGGCACGGGGAAGTCTCGTGTTGCTTGGACACTGAAAAACCTTCTCGACTGTTCCGACAATGCTCTGAAAGCCTACTTTGACGAGTATCCGGCATTGCAGGCGGAGCCGGACTTGCGCGACAAGCTACTCGGACACAAGCAAGGTAAAATCATAACCGCTTACCGTTACGCATCAGGCGGTATTGACAGCGACCGTGCTCTTATCATGGCTGTTTATGAAAGCGTTACCAAGGCACTTCGTGACGCAGGTGTCGTCTACAAAGGTGAGAACACGCTGCGTGGCAGCGTGGCTTTATGGCTTTCGGATAACGCGAACAAAGCATTCTTTAACACGCTTATTGCTCTGCCTGAGTACAGAGGGCTGGGCAGCTTTGCGGGAAAATCAACAGATGACATTATTAGCCTATTGAAAAACCCAAATGCCGATGTTGATGCTCTGATGAGGGACATATTCACGCTTGCGGAGAGCCGTGGTATAACTGCGCTCACCACAAGTATGGATGATTTGATTGCATGGCTCACTGATATCATCGACCAGAACGGACTGAAGGCTATCGTACTTGTGTGGGATGAGTTTTCAGCGTACTTTAAAAAGAACCGCACTTCGCTTGATGAATTCCAGAAACTCGCTGAACTCTCCAATATCAAGCCGTTTTATCTTATGATTGTTACTCATATGTCGGGATCAATTTTCAGTGAAACCGACCAGACGGGCAAAATCGTTCGTGACCGTTTTATCCGCAAAGAGATTGAACTGCCTGATTCCATTGCGTTTGAGTTAATCAGACACGCCCTCAAGGTTAAAGATAACCAGAGGGACATCTGGGATACGCTTGCCGACGACCTTAACAGTCGTATGCCCTTCGCTCGTGAAGCCGTGCGGAAAGTTGTTTGGAAAGATTCTAGTGCGGGCGATGATGTTCTTAAAGGAATGCTGCCGCTCCATCCGCTTGCAGCTTTGTTGCTGAAAAACATATCGAGTGCATTTGCGTCGAACCAGCGCAGTATGTTCAACTTCATCAAGAACGCTGAAACTGAGAATCTTCAAGCGTTCCAATGGTTCATTGACACCCACAGCCCAGACAACGGTGATATTCTGAGTATTGATTTTCTGTGGAACTTCTTCTACGAGAAAGGCACGGACGAGTACGGCACTGGCGCGGGTAGAAGCAACCTTGATTCCATTATCCGTACCATCCTTGACACCTATCCCAAAAATGAAAGTCGCCTGAACAGCGAACAGAAACGGATACTGAAAACCGTTCTGATGATGCAAGCTATTAGTCAGAAACTTGGCGACAGCGTGGAGTTGTTCCTGCCAACCGAGCAGAATATCAACTATGCTTTTGAAGGTACTGACTTAGAGCAGAACCGCGCCGTGAACATTATAAAAAACCAACTAGTAAAAGATGGTATTCTATACGCCAAGCCTATGGGGAACGGAAAAGTTCAATACGCCGCTGCTGCTGTTTCCGGCGACCAGGCGCAGATTGATAATATCAAAAAGCGCATCGTGAACGAAACCAAAACGGCGTCATTGGTATCCGGCGGCGACCTCGCATCTGCGCTTTCACTGACGGCGGCACTTTGTTTCCGCTATGATGTGACGCCTGTTACAATTGAGAACTTTACTGCAACTATAAACAAAATCACCAACGAGCCAACGACCTATAAACTTCGTGCGGTTTTGTCATTTGCGCGTAATGATGAGGAGCAGAACAAAATCCGCGAACTCATCAAGGGCGCGATAAAAGATGATCGTTATCAAGACCTTATTTTTATCGATGCTTCCTCAACTGTTTTAGGCGGTGAACGTTTCGAGCAATGGGTCGAATGTGCCGCCAACGAGGAATACTGGAGACCAAAGGACGGCAAACTCGCTGACGAAATGTCCCGCAAAGCAAAAAGCATCCTTGAAGATTGGAAGATGGATATTGCTAACGGCTCTTTTACTGTTTACTCGGCTTTTGCCAAAACGGGCGAGCCGTATGGAAGCTCGTCCTCCGCACTCACCGCGCTATCGAATACTGTGATTCGGAAGTACCCGCTGTCGTTTGATAACGCAAAAGTTAGTGACAACTTCTTTCTTGTGTCTGGTCTGCCTTCTGGTGCGAAGTATGGCATCACACAAACTTGCGGTGGCGTGTTCCAGCAAGCCCCGGTCATTCGTATGATGCAGGGTGCTTGGCAGGTTGCTAACTATTGGGAAGTGGCACCGACATTGCCACTTTCAAAATTGAAGCTGAAAGTTGATGAATTGATAAAATCCGCTTTTGAGAGCGAGGAACGTCGCATTGCGATTGGAGATATCTTCGATGCTTTGATGGACCAGGGATTTATGCCGTGCAACCTATACGCTTTCCTAACAGGCTTCCTGCTTAAGGAATATTCTGCCGATACATATCGTTACAGCGATGGTGAAACTGGCGACAAAATGAGTATTGATAAACTGGCTGAAATAATCGGCGAATACATCAAACACAAGAACACACCAATCGCCCGCTATAAGGAAAAGTTCATAGCGGTTATGAGCAAAGAACAGATAGCTTTTGCGGACTTCGCAAAGGTTGTCTTTGGTATTCCTGACAATATTTCTGTTGAGCAAACCGCTGTCCGCATCCGTTCCAAATTGAAGGACTTGGAGTATCCGATTTGGTGCTTCAAGAAAATAGATGATAACGGGCTTGATGAGTTTATTGATAAACTGGCCGCCATTGCTAACTCGAACAACGGTGGAGACAGCGTAGCAAAAAACGCCGCTGCTATTGGACGTATGTTGTTGCAGACACCCACGGCGGTAAGAAACCTTGCTGCACTTCTCACGAAAGAGAACGCAGAAAAGGCTATTAGTGAGTTCCTGACTGTTTTTGAAAACGGAGACATTCTCAGGTTAGCCAAGGAAATTAACGTTCAAGATGTGCTTCTTGATGTAAGACGTCAAGTTGGGTCTGGCGAAGCGTTGTGGCTGTGGGATCAAGAAACGGGAGAGGATGAACTCCGAAAACTGCTTGTCGAGTATAAAATTGTTGCCGCAAGCAATAGCATCAACACAAAGGCATCATCTTTTAAAGCTTGTATTGCGGAATGGCATGAGAAAGTTAAGACGATAAGAATTCCTTGTTCGGCATTAATTACGGAGATTCCTGAGTTAAAAGTATTCCTGGGATGCCTCCGTGACATTGTTACCACAGACGAATTACCGTATGACAAAAGAGCCATTTTCCTTGCTGAACTCGAAAGCAGCAGGAGTACTTTTGTGAACTTCTTTTCAACAAAAACGGTTGTTTTCAAAAACATCTACTCGTTCTATTTAACCGGCTTCAGTGAAAACGAAGTGAATAAACTGTATTCCAAACTGCTGATGACTTCGTTCACCTCGGACAAGTCTGACTTTGAAAAGATTGTTGCTGCGGAAGCAGAGAAAATTAGAGGAGAGCAGGAAAAGTATAAGCTACACCAGTTGTGGGAGGAAAAGACGTCTTCCAAGACACCAAGGGATTGGTCGACAAAGAACAGGACGCCTATACTTTCACTTGTACCAATCTCGCTCCGCGGAGATGCTCGGCGGGCGTTTGGCGCCATTAATAGAAACAATCCCGAAGATGCAGAGGTGAAGTTCGCCCTGGAGTTCTTGCAAAACAAAGCGACATTTCTTGCTGACTTAAATGATAAGGCGAAAGTCGATGCTGCGTTTATCCGTGACATTATCGGTCGCTTCGTTGCTGTATTACCAATTGCTGATGAGGTTCGCTCACACCTTGAAGCTGTTGTTACAACGCTTCCATATGATTGGTATGGAGATCCTGTTGTACAACGTGAAGTCGAGAAGTTTGCTCAGGCAAGGTACAATCAGGGAGGAAGCGATAAAGTCCTCGATAAAATTGAAAAGATGGATGCTGACAAAGCTAAGGAATACCTAAAACGGCTTATCAAAGAAAATATGAACGTCGGAATTGAGATTATTTCGGAAGGAGGAAGCGAAGCGTGAAAACTGTTTCAGCGGATGACGCTCTTGAGAGCATACAAAAATACCTGACAAATGACGTTGCCACGCCGTTCATCGTGGTTGTTGACGATGGCGTTGAGTATGCTGATATTGTGAATGGGCTTAGCACTCTCAGCCAGATGCACGTTAGTAACTTTTGTACTACTGATGATGCTTTCCCGGACGAGGACCCGCTTTGTTGTGCGATTTCCGCTGTTACCCAAAACACGCTACTCCTTGGGTTAGGCGAAAGCGTCCGATTGAGTGGAAACGAGAGTATTATTGGTAGAGTGAAGGACTTGTTTGTTTCATCCAAAGTTGTTGTTTTGTGCCGTGGAATTAGGGAGGCGGTCAAAGCCCTTTGCTCGGATGATAAAAAATTCAATATCGAACGAAGAGTCTGCTTTCTAAAGGCGGGTACATCTTTTGAGGTCGTCAAGTTTCCAACGTTCCTTAATGTGCCTGCGGAAAAAGGCATAAAAGCACTTCTGCGCCGTTTGGAAAGCGGGGCTGTTAATACAGTGTTTGTTAAAACGGATTTGTCTCTAAAAAACATCCGCGAAGTTCATTCCGCTTACGAGGCTATTCAACAAGTAGAGCCGACCTTTTTGCTTCCCTCATCTTGCCTTTTCGAGGCCCTATGGGCAGAGTATCTTGCAGACAGAAGCCTCGAAGGTTACGAGTTGTTCCATTGGCGTACTTTCTTAAAATTGAAACAGAAACCACCAAGGGACATCTATTTGAAATATGTTATAGATAAAGCTGACGATTTCGATGCCTATAAAAAGCTGGTTTTCACTGCCTTATTAGACTTTGCACCAAACGATAAGCGATTTTTAGATATGTATACTGCACGCAAGGCACTGCTAAAGAACGTTAAGGACAATGAGATCGCAGATTATATCGCTGAAACAAAAATTAAAGATGCAGAAAGAATCTACTATTTGACCGATAATACATTGTCGGAACGTCAAGCAATTATTGAAACGTTAGACGGCGTGCCAAACATACCAAACGATCTGGAATACATTTATCCCGCCCTTTTTGAGTACCTATATGACTACAGTTTCGGTGGAACAAAAGGCGATTTACTGACTGGGTACTTTGCGGAGTACAAGCGCCAGAAATTGACTAATAGGCTCTCGCCGAAATTCTACGAGAAAGTCCTTGCCTTAGCCGTTGATGGAAGCCGCCCGTACAACAGTCTGAAAACAAGAGGTGAAGTACTCGACAGCCTTAACAAGAACAACACGGCTTTATATTGGATGGACGCACTTGGTGCTGAGTATATCGGATATATTCAAATTCGCGCAAAATCACTTGGTCTGAAAATAACTGTTCATACGGTTCGGGCAAACCTTCCGACCATAACATCATTTAACAGCGACTTTTATGATGCTTGGAACGGCTTTAAGACTCAGACAAAGAAATTGGACGAGGTCAAGCACGATGGAGAGCAGGACTATAACTACGAAACAACTAAGTTGCCAATTCACCTTGCAACGGAACTGCAAATTATAGAAGACTTCTTGGAATGGTCAGCTTCAAATCTAACCGGCAAGAAAGTAGACAAAGTTATTCTTATATCCGACCATGGAGCGAGCCGGCTTGCAGTTATTAATGGACAGGAATGTAAGTGGGAAATGGCTTCAAAGGGTCAGCATTCCGGGCGTTGCTGCCCTTGCAGCGAAGCCGATGTAAAATCAGAATATGCGACACAAGAAAACGGTTTTTGGGTGCTAGCTAACTACGACCGCTTCAAAGGTGGACGAAAAGCGAGCGTTGAAGTACATGGTGGAGCAACGCTTGAAGAAGTTGTTGTCCCTCTCATTGAGGTTGAACTGTTCGACAAAAAGATAACGGTCAAAAACACAACGCAGACCACGACGACGAGCTTCAAAAAGAATGCTGAAATCATACTATTCAGTACAAGTCCATTGAAAAACGTGTCGATAAGGGTACTTGGGCGGCAGTACGCAGCCGAAGCAATAGGCAACCAAAAACACAAAATTGTCATGGTTGACATCAAAAAGGCGGGCAAATACACAGCCGATGTCTTTGAAGGCGATAACTTAATTGGTCAAGTCGAGTTTGAAGTCCAACGCGAGAGCGGAAAGACGAACGACTCAGACTGGTTTTAACGGAGGGAGTGGCCAGAATGATTGAAAAGCTAAAAAACTGCTTCGACGAGATGGTCGTCTACAAAGATCTAAAGAAGAGTAACTTTTTCTCGGCTTTAAGCCTGCCTTCGTTTATGCGTGACTGGCTTCTCCGGAGATTCGAGGATGAGTTCGGCGTATTTAGTGAGGACGAACTCGTTGAATTTGTCCGTGAGTTCATTCCACGCAAGGAGGACTGGACGGCAATTAAGAACCGCATCATTAAGGAAAATGAGCGGGTTAAGTTTCTTGCAAAGATTTCTGTAGATATTGACATCCGTACCGGCGAAGTGTCGTTTGCTTTACCTGACTTTGGACTGACCCCGAAGCAGACCATTATCGAAGATATGGTCTGGGATTCATGCAAGACGGAACTGATCAAAGGTCGAGAGTCTTGGGGAATGCTTGAACTCGGATATCGTCCGCCCGATGACAGCGTAACACCAAAACAACCCGGAAAAATCCGGCTTATCAGTTTCAAGAACTTCTGTCCGTACTCGATTGATCTCGATTACTACAAAGATGTGCGTAATGAGTTTCAAACCTCAGAGTGGATAGATGTTTTGCTCGGTGCAGTTGATTACAACGCTAGCGGTTATAAGAGTGAAGAAGAAAAGTTGACTATGCTTACGAGGTTGCTTCCATTTACAGAGAAACGCCTTAATCTTATCGAACTTGCACCAAAAGGTACGGGCAAGTCTTATCTATTTGGTCGCGTCAGCCGATTTGGTTGGCTTTCAAGTGGCGGCGTGATGAGCCGCGCGAAAATGTTTTATGACATATCTAAACGCACAGAGGGGCTTGTCTCAGGAAACGACTTTATCACCCTTGACGAGGTGCAGACCATATCGTTTACGGATGTTGATGAGATGAGAGCGGCGTTAAAAGGATACCTTGAGTCCGGTATTTATACTGTTGGTAACTATGAGGGCGTTGCAGATGCTGGGGTGATTCTGTGTGGAAATATTTCAAAAGAGACAATGGACAATGACGGTACAACCAATATGTTTGAGGAATTGCCATCTATTTTCCATGAGTCTGCTTTGATTGAGCGTTTTCATGGTTTTATCAAAGGGTGGCATATACCGAGAATGAATGATGACCTTAAGATATCTGGGTGGGCTTTGAACTCGGAGTACTTCTGTACAATTCTCCACGAACTTAGGAGTGACACAACATATCGAGCAGTAGTCGATAAACTGGTAAATGTTCCCGAAGCCGCCGATACTCGTGATACGGAGGCGATTAAACGCATAGCAACAGCGTACCTGAAACTGTTATTCCCTAATGTCAGAAAAACTACGGACATCACAGCGCGTGACTTCAATCGCTATTGCTTGCGCCGTGCTTGTGCTATGCGAGCTACAATAAAGAACCAATTAGGAATTTTAGATACTGAGTATCGAGGCAAAGACATCCCGCAATTCTCAATAAACGAGGAACTGTGCAATAATGAAAAATGATATAAGATGTTTTGCCTGTGGTAAGGCTCACCTCACAAAGGATGAGGTTGGGATAAACAAAAAGATGCTTGGCCGTGATATAAAGCAGTTCTATTGCCTCGACTGTTTTGCTGAGCACCTAGACGTAACAACCGATGAGCTACTAGCAAAAATTGAAGAATTTAAGGAGCAGGGGTGTACTCTGTTTTAACGGGGGAAACTATGATTTACGCCGACAATGCCGCAACAACAAAAATATCAGATAAAGCTTTTGAAAAAATGCTTCCGTTTCTACAGGAGCAGTATGGTAATGCCTCCAGTCAATATTCACTTGGTATAAAAGCAAAGCGTGCAGTTGAACAGGCGCGTAAACAAGTAGCCGAGGCTATTGGGGCTCAACCGGCCGAAATTACGTTCACCTCCGGTGGTTCAGAAGCTAATAACTGGGTTCTGCAAGGTGTCACAAAATTGTTTAAAGGTGAAGATATCCATATTATAACTTCATCAATTGAACATCACTCTGTCTTAAATGTGTGCCGTGCTCTTGAAACTGAGAACATTAAGGTTACTTATTTGCCAGTTAATAAAAATGGTCTTGTTTTAGTTGATGATGTAATATCGGCAGTCAAACCTAATACCAAATTTGTTTCTATCATGCTTGCTAACAACGAAATTGGAACGATTCAGCCGATAGCAGAAATAGGGAAATACCTTCATGGTAAAGGAATTTTATTCCACACGGACGCTGTCCAAGCCGTCGGACATATACCAGTTGATATAAATAAACTTCACGTTGATTTCCTGTCGGCTTCTGCTCATAAATTTAATGGAGCAAAAGGAACCGGCTTTCTCTATAAACGTGCGAGTGTTGATTTACCCAATCTTGTATTCGGTGGCAAGCAGGAACATGGCTACCGTGCCGGCACGGAAAATGTGGCAGGAATTGTAGCAGCAGGTTATGCAATTGAAGAAAACGTAAAGGAAATGCGAAAAACTGCTGAGCGACTTCAAGCGATGGTACAAACTACAGTTTCAGAAATTCGGGAGAGAATTCCCGACGTCTGGATAAATGGAAACGCAGAATTGCGTTTGCCTGGAACCGTAAACCTTGGATTCAATGGCGTTTCAGGTGAATCGTTGATGAACATTCTTGACCTGAAGGGTGTGTGTGTTTCAACCAGTTCTGCTTGTAATTCTGTAAACGATGAACCTTCCCATGTTTTACTTGCTTTGGGATTATCCGAAGAACAAGCCAAGTCAGCAATTCGTATTTCATATGGTAAATATAATACTATTGAGGAAGCAGAATACATTGCTTCAGCAATATGCGATGCATATAGTAAGATCAAATCCGCTATTTGAAAATTGTAAAGAAGGTAATGGCTTATTCACAAAAGCGGATAAAAATTATCAAATACCGTGGCCATATTCCCACATACGCAAAATGCCTACAAAAACACCTTCGACCTGTTCCCTTGCACGGAAAAATTGCCAAACACATACTCGACATCAATCTGATGCTATCGTGCCACGTGGAGACGGTAGTCTTGATGTCAAGGGTATAGAATTGAATATCGAAAAAAAATGAAAATAAGGATTTTCCGAGAATTGGAAGTGTTCTTCCGACTCTCGGATTTTTTTTGTTTTTTGGCTCTTGCAGATGAACAAAAACGAGGGTTAAATTGATATAATGAAAATGATCAAGATTGAGCTAATAATGTGATTATGATAAGGCTATCGGCAGTTCCGTTAGCTAGGAAGAATTCAATAGATTTTTCATATACCATTTTCTTACCTCTTCTATAATCGTCATTTTCGTTGCTGTGTTCCTAAAAGGGGCGCATCAATTCTCTTAGAAAATTACTACATTCATCGATGTCTTTACCGTAAAATGAGGTGAAAAGATATTTATATGCTTCTTGTTATTGATCTCTGCCTTTGAAAGCCATACCTCCAAATTGTAAAACTTCCTTCATTTCTGTTAGGTCTGGGCACAATCCAACACTCATAGCTACTAAAGGACGAACGGTGAATTTGTGAGTGTCGCTGGAGCAATTGTTTTTGCCTGGCCGCGTTGTAATTTCTTTTCAAAATCTTTTGCCTTGTTGAAAAGTTTATGGTTTTGTGTGTTGGCTTCGAATGATGATTCTTCCGGGAAAATACTATCAGAACGATACATGATGCTCGTTTAACTGTGTATTAAGCTATTCGGTACTAATCTAGCTGAAAAATCAAGGACACATTCTGGCAGATGTTCTTTGGCATATGAGGTTAATGTTCTTAAGCAAGATATGTTAATATGCAAATACTTGTCATTAGCTTCTTGATATCCCAACTCGTATATTTAGATTGCAGTAGATTGTTTGAGTACTTTATAAAAATTGAAAACAATCTCAATCATAGTCGATGGTAAAGAGCTTTTATCAGTATTCTTGCTTATATTAAGGAGCTGTTTATATGATGCATCAACTTTTGTTCTAAAGGTGTTGTGTGGCTTGCATAAATGTATGGTGTTTTCTTTTCAGTCTAACGAGGAGCATGACGAATCAATTAGGACTGATAAAATCGAAATAAAATTGTGAAAGTTGTAGATTATTTTCTTTCGGCATTGACAAACTAACATCATTAGTTGTATAATAACTAACAGCGTTAGTTAACAAGGAGGTCGAAATAATGGGAACAAAAAGATTAACAAAAGAGATAATTGTTGCAGAGGTAATCGATTTAATTAATGAAACTGAACAACCTATAATTTCTCTGCATGAATTAGCTCGTAGATTAGATATAAAGACACCGTCTTTATATAATCACATTAAAAATACAAAAGAACTGCAATACGCTGTGTTTCAATATGCTATTGATAAATTTGTGGCCAATCAAAAAGCAGCAATAGAAAATAAGCAAAAAGATGAAGCAATAAAAGCTTTTGCTAATGCTTATTTTACTTTTGCTACAAAGAACAAGGGACTATATCAATTGATTATGTCAATGCCATCAAATGGAGATGATGTTGAAAAAGAAATGGCGGTACCATTATTGGATACAGTAGTTTCAATTCTTTCAGAATATGCTTTGTCAGAAGAGGACATTGCTCATTGGCAACGAGTTTTCCGTGCAATTCTTCATGGCTTTATCTCTCAAGAGTATTTAGGGTATTTTTACTATTACAATTCTGTTGATTTGGAAAAAAGTCGAAATATTGCGGTGCAATGTTTTCTGAATGGGCTGCATTCAAAAATTGGAGATGGTGATTAATAACCTATTATAACCAATTCTCTTTTAGTATAGTTATAATATTTTTAATTAGGAGGAAAAAATAAATGCAAAAAGACAATGAATTATTTACAACTATGCCAGTAGGTAAGGCGGTGATCAAGCTTGCTGTACCGACAGTTATTAGTCAGATTGTTGTTATTCTTTATAGCTTGGCAGACACCTTTTTTGTCGGACAGATAGGAGATCCTAACCAGCTTGCAGCATTATCTATTACATTTCCGATTTTTACACTTCTCACTGCAGTTGCCAATCTTTTCGGTATTGGTGCGAATAGTGTAATAGCACGAAGCCTTGGTAAAAAAGATATGGATACTGCAAAAAAGACATCCGCCTTTGGCTTCTGGGCTAGCTTTGCAGTAACTGCAGTTTTGGCTATCATCCTTGGTTTATTTATGAATCCTATTCTCATTTTTTTCAAAGCTAACGATTTCACATTCGGCTTTTGTGCGACATATCTGCTTTGGGTGTTCGTTATTGGTGGTATTCCTACTGTTGCTTCTTTAATATTAGGGCACTTGGTTCGTGCTGTAGGAAAGACAAAGGAAGCAGGAATCGGACTTTCCATTGGTGGTATTATGAATATAATCCTTGATCCGATTTTTATTTTTGAAAAAGGTGATAAACTGTTTAACGGTGTAATCACAATGCCATTTGGCTTTGGTATGGACGTGTCAGGTGCTGCTATTGCTACTTTGCTCTCCAATATAATTTCTTTGGTATATTTATTAGTAGTTTTTGCAAAAATGCATAAAAGCACTGTTTTGAGCATTAACCCTAAACGGGTTTCCATGAAGAAAAAGGTTGCTTTTGATACATGTGCAGTTGGTTTTCCAGCTGCTATCTCGGTACTGCTTGTATCGATATCTATTGCAGTTTTAAATGGACTTTTGCTTGGACACGAAGGTGGTACTATTCTTTCGGCGGCTTATGGTGTTACATCTAAGTGCGGAACAATTGCGCTTCACATCAGTATCGGTATTGCACAGGGGGTTATGCCTTTGATAGGATTCAGTTATGGTGCAAAAAATCATAAGCGTGTTCATCAGGTTTGTAGCCTTTCCTTTAAAATTCTTTGGATTTTCTCAATTGCATTTCTTGCTGTTGTGCAGTTAATGCCTGCAACAATAGCAGGACTTTTCACTCCTCACGCAGAAACCATCAAGGTTGCTGCAGTGTTTATGCGTTGCTGGTCTTGGTGTGTTATCGGTATGAGTTTGTTTAATATGTATAATTCTATTTTCCAAGCAGTCGGTAAATGGAAAACATCACTTCTCTTGGCGGTGCTTCGCTTGGGCATCATCTTTAATGTTCTTGCCTTTGCTATGGATGCCATTTGGGGAGTTTCCGGACTGATGTGGGTACAAGCAGTAACCGATACTCTTTCATTTGTAATTGCCGCTGTGCTGTACGCTCAGTTTAAAAAGGCAGTTATGAAGTCAGTCAAAGAAAAAGTAGTTGCTGAACCTCCCCCAAAAACAAGAAATAGAATTATTACCATCAGTCGTGAGTTTGGCAGCGGCGGACGAACTATTGGTAAAAAGGTTGCGGCTAAGCTTGGGATTCCTTGCTATGATAACGAAAGTATTGAGAAAATTTCTGCTGAAATAGCTTATACAAAAAAATATGTTGAAAAATATAGTGAGTATACACTTTCGGATAAATTGTATGAAAATGCTCTTGCAGGCAGAACATATGATGGTCAGTCAGATGCTGATAAGTTGTGGATAGTACAGAAAAATGTCATTACCAAGCTTGCCGAAGAAGGCTCATGTGTCATTGTTGGTCGTTGTGCAGATTATATTCTTAGTGATATTGCTAATTGTTTGACCGTATTTATTCAAGCATCAGATGAAAAAAGATCTGAACGAATCAAAAATGTTTACGGTGAGCGTGAAGAATCTCTTGCTCAGCGTCTGCAAGACAAAGATTTAAAGCGTAGTGCTTATTATGAACATTACACAGGTACTAGCTGGGGCATTGCATCGAATTATGATTTGTGTCTAGATAGTGGGATGCTTGGAATTGATAAATGTGTTGATATAATAACAAATTTATTTTAATTAATTTACATATAGTTTAATTATATAAAACATAATTATTTATATTAATAAAGTAAAAAAATAATATCAATTAAGTTGTCTTCTGAAAAGTAGGCAACTTTTTATTTTGAATTACAAATTCTGGACAGATATCATAAAAGTAGAGTTGATAAACACCCCAAAAATTGATAAAATAAAATCAGAAGAAAAAGTATTTAAAAATTAGATAACACAGTGAAGAATTCAAAAAAGAAGCATTGAGATTATCTGATGAAATCGGAGTGAAAAAAGCATCTGAACAGCAAGGTATTTTGTATTATATAATTTCCTGCCAGAGAAGAAACCATAAAAAAGGAATTATTAAAACCTAAACTTACAGATGATGAGATAAGGTTGCGTATCTCTGAACTTGAACGTGAAAACACAGAATTGAAGAAAGCAAACGATATCTTAAAGGATGCATTTGGTTTTTTCGCAGTATTGTAACAAAAGCTACCACAGAAATAAAGGAAAAGGAGTTATGTACTGATACCATAAACCAACTTTGGATAATTCAAAGTTTAAGCAGTACTGGACGATGCTACGATAATGCAAAAATGGAAAACTTCTTTGTTACATTGAAGAAAGAAAAAATATATCGTATTCCTACTTACAAGATGACAAGAAAACAAGTAAAAAGAATAATATTCAGATATATCTTTTGTTATTACAATACACAGAGAATCACAAGCTTTAATCCGGATGGAATGACTCCTATA
>Ga0208826_1001366_pt1 | contig 20774 bp, 17 predicted proteins | sample AD_UKC115_MetaG_FD_184451 | JGI IMG/M metagenome (GOLD analysis project Ga0208826, IMG submission 184451) | Active sludge microbial communities of municipal wastewater-treating anaerobic digesters from Hong Kong - AD_UKC115_MetaG (SPAdes)... | ecosystem: Engineered > Bioreactor > Anaerobic >...
GCACGATCAACGATTTGCGCAAGCGCGCGTTGTACGGCCTGGATATCGAGGATCTCAACCAAAAGCTCGCCAATTTCCTGCCGGCGGGCGGGCGCGACACGACCGATCTGGGGGTGCTCGTCTACTTCGGCGAAACCAGCTACACGACCTTGTCCGATCTCGCCCGTCAGGTGTTCGAGACGTTTCCGTGCCCGATTTTGCGGCTGGAGTTCGAGCGCGAAAAAGTCTGGCAGATTGCCGCGATCAAACCCGCCGGGCTGCACACGCTGACCGATCAGCAGGAAGATTCCTTCGCCGAAGCGTTGGACAAATTCTCCAAAAAACTCTGGCGCAAGCCGCGCGCGCGCAAGGTCTATCGCTACGACATCGCCATGCTGGCCGATCCGAACGAAGCCATGCCGCCCTCGAACAAGCGTGCGCTGAAATCGTTCATCGAGGCGGGCAGAGAGATCGGCATCGAGGTCGAGCCGATCGGCAAGAACGACTACACGCGTCTGGCCGAATACGACGGCCTGTTCATCCGCGAGACGACCGCCATCGACAATCACACCTACCGCTTCGCCAACAAGGCGGAGAAGGAAGGCATGGTGGTGATCGACGATCCGGGTTCGATTCTGAAATGCACGAATAAAATCTATCTGCACGACCTGCTCAGATCGCGCAAGCTGGCCACGCCGAAAACGGAAATTCTCCATCGCGACGATGCAAAAAGCCTGGCCGAACTGCCCGACCTGCTCGGCTTTCCGATCGTGCTGAAAATCCCCGACGGCTCGTTTTCGCGCGGCATCGTCAAGGTGGAAACGCCCGAAGCCCTGAAGAAAGCGGCCGACGACCTGTTCCAGCACACCGCGCTCGTGCTCGCGCAGGAATTCATGTTCACCGAATTCGATTGGCGCATCGGCGTGCTCGACGGTCAGGCGCTGTACGCCTGCCAGTACTTCATGTCGCGCGGGCACTGGCAGATTTACAACCACGGCGCGAACGCGGCGCAAAAATCCGGCGGCTTCAAGACCCTGCCCGTGCGCGATGCGCCGAGCGAGGTGGTCAAGCTGGCGTTGAAAGCCACGGCGTCGATCGGCGATGGCCTCTATGGCGTGGATCTCAAACAGAACGGCCAGCGCGCCGTCGTCATCGAAGTCAACGACAACCCGTCGATCGATGCCGGCGTCGAGGACGATTACCTGGGCGAGGATCTGTACCGGCGCATCATGGAGGAATTCCTGCGTCGGCTCGAACGCAAGCGGCTCGGCATCGTCGATTGATGCGCGCAGCGCGTGCGTTGTTCTCTCATGCCGCGCCGGCGGCTTCGCGCGTGGCCCGATCCAGAAACTGCTGGAAGGCGTCGATGACCTCCACGCCGTCGAACAGGATCGCGCTGCGGCGCGCGATGCGTTCGCGCAGCGCCTGCCGCGCGGATGCATCGTCGAGCAGGGCGACGGCCTTGGCGACGTAGTCGTCGGCATCGCAGGCGACGAGGCCATCGATGTCGATCAAACGCAGCATCGCCAACGTCTGACGGCCGCGCGCCATGCGCGCGTTCCAGGTCAACACCGGCGTGCCGAGGCCGAGCGCATCCAGGCTGGTCGCACCGCCGGAGAAGCCGGGCGAGTCGAGCACGAGCGCCGCGCGGGCGACGCCGCCGAGGTAATTGGCGTAGTCCATCGCCGGCAGAAAGACGAGCGTCGTCGCGGGGTCCAGGCCGCGCTGTGAAAATGCCGCTTCGAGGCGTGCGCGGAAACGTCGAGCGACGCCGCCCTCGCGCAGGAAAAAACCGATGCGCGCGCCGCTGCGTTCGGCGATGCGCGCAAGCACGGCATCGAAAGCGGGCATGAGCTTGATCGGGTTTTGCAGACACAGCGCGATCGGCGCGCCTGCGGCATGGCGATCGAGCCAGCTGCCGTCGCCCGGCGCGGGCGGCGGCTCGGGGCACGCGCCGAGATCGGGCAGGCATATGAGTCGCTCGCGATAGTGACGCTGCGCATCCTCGGGTTCCAGCGCGGCGCCACTGAGAAAATAATCCATGTTCGCCAACCCGCTGGTCGCGGGATGGCCGTACAACACGCATTGCACCGGCGCGAGACGCAGCGCGCCGAGCATGTGGTGACGTGGATCCATGCCGGTTTCGGCGTAGATCAACGCATCGAGTTGTGCTGCGCGGATTTTCGTCGCGGTGGCGAGCGCGTCTTCGGCGACCGAGTCGAACGTGGCAACTTTTGCCGCCAATGCTTTGGTGTTTGCATCGCGCACGCCGCCGCTGTACCAGACGTGCACCTCGAAACGCGCCGGGTCGAGACCGCTCAGCAGGCGGTTGAAATAGCGCGAGACGGTGTGACGCATGAAATGGCTGCCGACGATGCCGACGCGGAGGCGGGCGCCGTGCGCCCGCGCGCGCCATGCGAGTGGGCGCATGAATTCCGGCGCATGCGCCGCCGACACGCGTCCGATCAGGTCGCCGAAACGCTGTTGCAACGCCGTGTTGTCGCGATCCTGATAGTGCAGCAGGAAGGTCGCCACGCCGCTCGCGGCGGCGGCGGCGCGGGCGCATTCCGGTGCGGTTTTGAGAGACAGCTCGGCGTCGAGCGCATCGAGCCCGTGGGCGAAGCGTTCGCGCTCCGCATCGATCTGTGCTTCCTCGCGGTAAACCGAGGGCAGCGACAGCGCTTCGGCCCAGCGCACGCGTTCGCCGTAGCGCGGATGCGTGCGGCAGGCTTGCAGAATCGTGCGCGCGGCATCGATATCGCCGGTTTCCAACAGGGCCATGCCAAGTTCGGCCTGTGTGCCGCCGTCGTGCGGATCGAGCTCCAGCGCGCGCCGCAATGCGACGATGGCGGCATCGAGATTCAGGCGCAGGCGTTCGGCAATGCCGAGCGCGCGCCACCATGCGGCATGCTGCGGTTCGAGTGCGCTGGCGGTGTGTGCGGCGCGCACCGCCTCGTCGTTGCGGCCGAGATCGATCAACAACATCGCAAGGTTGCCATGTGCTTGCGCGCTGCGCGGTTGCAGGCGCGCGGCGAGTTCCAGCAGCGGCAATGCCGCCTCGAACCGACCTTGCTCGCGCAGCAGATTGCCGAGATTGTTCGCGCTGTTGAAGTCGTCGCCGCGCCAGGCCAAGGCCTGCCGGTACGCCTGTTCGGCTTCGTGTGCATGCCCGCCCGCTTGCAGCGACAGGCCAAGGTTGTAGGCGGCCTCGACATAACCTTCGCGCGCACCGAGCGCGGCACGAAATGCCGCGGCCGACTCCTCGTGCTTGCCCAGACGTCGCCAGGCGACGCCGAGATTGTTGTGCGCTTCGGCGAAACCGGGCGCGCGCTCCACGCAGGCGCGCAGATGCGTCGTCGCCAGCGCAGGGTTGTTCGCCTGCAACGCACAGAGGCCGAGCAGATGCCAGGCATCGGCATTGTCTGGATCGAGCTGCGTCGCGCGCAGATAGTGGCCGTGTGCGGGCGCGAGCCGCCCCGCGCGATGGTGGGCGAGGCCGTGTTGCAATTCCTGTGCGGCCAGAGCGGGATCGGTGCGAGGCATGCGTCGATGGCAAGCGGCGAGGCCCGCATCATCGCACAGCCGCGTCATGCCCTGATGCGTCGTGCGCCGCACGGAATTTCGCCGTGCGCGCGGGCTTGCTATCCTGTCCGGCGAAATGCCGGCTTGCGCCATCGTGTGCGGGCCGAACCGTGCGGTTACCGCCGTTCGTTTTTTCGGAGTCTGTCGTGAAATTTGCCGTTGAAGCCGCCCCGATCGTCGTCGTTCCGGTCGCCGGCGAGGATCTCGCATTTCCCGTGCGTCGCATCTATTGCGTCGGTCGCAACTACGCCGCGCATGCGCGCGAAATGGGCGCGGACCCTGCGCGCGAACCGCCGTTTTTCTTCGCCAAGCCGAGCGATGCGGTCGTCTACGTCGCACCCGGCACGACCGGGCGATTTCCTTATCCGAGTGCGACGACGAATTGCCACTACGAGATGGAGCTCGTCGTTGCGATCGGCAAGGGCGGGCGCGATATCGCCGTCGCGCGCGCGCTCGATCACGTTTTCGGTTATGCGCTCGGCCTCGACATGACGCGCCGCGATCTGCAAGCGAAGCTGCGCGATGCGGGCCGACCTTGGGATGTGGCCAAGGGCTTCGATCATGCCGCGCCGATCGGGCCGATCCACCGCGCCGATGCGGTCGGCCATCTCGCCAAGGGCGCGATCTGGTTGACCCTCAACGGTGCGCCGAAACAGCAATCCGATCTCGCCGACATGATCTGGTCGGTGGCGGAAACGGTGGCGCATCTGTCGGGATACTTCGAGCTGGCCCCCGGCGATTTGATTTATACCGGCACACCCGAGGGCGTCGGCGCCGTCGTCCGCGGCGATACGCTGCGTGGCGGCATCGAGGGGCTCGGCGAGTTCGAGGTGGCGGTCGTTTGAGGCGCGCGGGAGGAACCGTCATGCAGCTCTACAATTATTTCCGCAGCTCGGCCTCGTACCGGGTGCGCATCGCGCTCAATCTCAAAGGCCTGCACTACGATTACCTGCCGGTGCATCTCGTGCGCGGCGGCGGCGAGCAATTTGCGCCAGCCTATCGCGGCATCGCGCCGGAAGGCCTGGTGCCGGTGTTGGTCGATGGCGATGCCGCCGTGCACCAGTCGCTGGCGATCATCGAATATCTCGAGGAAACCCACCCCGCGCCGCCGCTGTTGCCCGCCGATGCGGCCGGACGCGCCGCGGTGCGCGCGATCGCGCTGGACATCGCCTGCGACATCCATCCGCTCGGCAATCTGCGCGTACTCAAGTACCTCGCCGCGAATTTCGGCGTGCCGAAAGACGGCATCGACGCCTGGGCCGCGCACTGGATCGCGACCGGCTTCGATGCGCTGGAGACGCGCCTGGCGCAGCACGCTTCGCGCGGCACGTTCTGCCATGGCGATGCACCGACGCTGGCTGATGTCGTGCTGGTGCCGCAGGTGTTCAACGCGCGCCGTTTCGGCGTCGACATGAGCCGGTATCCGCTGATCGCGGAGATCGCCGAGCGCTGCAACGCGCTGCCCGCGTTCGCCGACGCCGCGCCGGCCAAACAGCCCGACGCGGAGTAGCCCGAAAATACCGAAGCGTCCTCCCCGCTTGCACGCGAACGAGCGCGGGATCGGGAGTCCCTACTTTCGGCACTGGACACGACGCATGCCTGCGTGGACAGTGCGCGCTCCATTCGTCCACGGAGCCATCATGTCGCGCATCGCCTTCAAACCCTTGTTCTTTGCCGTTGCTGCCGCTTGCGCTGCGGCGTCGAGTGCGCATGCCGTGGAGGATGTGGCAACGCGTGTCAAGGCGCTCAATGCCCTGCTCGGCGAGCAGTGGGAATACACGTTGAAGAATGCGCCCGAGTTCGCCTCGATGCTGGGCGATTATCGCTACAACGACCGCTGGAGCGACTACTCGCTGGCCGCCGCACAGCAGAAGAAGAAGGACGACGAAGCGTTCATCGCGCGCTTCAAGGCGATCGACACGACCGGTTTTGCCGAACAGGATCGGCTCAATCAGCAATTGATGGTGCGTCAGCTCGACGATGACATCCGCAGCATCGATTTGAAGCTCAACGAGATGCCGCTCGATCAGTTCGGCGGCGCCCATTTGCAACTACCGCAATTTGTCTCGATGCTGCCGTTCGACAGCGTCAAGCACTACGAAGACTATCTGGCGCGGCTGAATGCGGTGCCGCATGTGTTCGATCAACTGATCGGTGTGCTCAAGCAGGGCGAGGCGGACAAGATGATGCCGCCCAAATATCTGCTGGAGAAAGTCGTCACGCAGATCCGCGCGATCGCGCAGCCGACTGGCGAGAACAGTGCGTTCGGTCGCCCGGTGGCGAAGTTTGCGGACAACATCCCCGAGGCCGAGCGCAAGCGCCTGCACGCGGCGATCCTCAAGGCGGTCGATGAAAAAGTGCGCCCGGCCTATGCCAGGCTCGCCGATTTCGTCGAGAAGGATTACGCGCCGAAAGGCCGCAGCGAGCCGGGCATGTGGTCGCTGCCGAACGGCGATGCGTTGTATCGATTCGCTGCCGAACAGCAAACGACGACGGACAAGTCGCCGCAGGACATCCATGATCTGGGTTTGAAGGAAGTCGAGCGCATCGAAGGCGAGCAACTCAAGATCGCGCAGAAAATGGGCTACCAGGACCTGAAGAGCTTCCGCGAGGCGATGGACAAGGACCCGAAGACGCACGCAACCTCGCGCCAGCAAATCGTGGATTTGTATAAAAAGTACATCGCCCAGATGCAGCCCAAGCTGCCGCAGTTGTTCGGCCTGTTGCCGAAGACCAAGGTCGAAGTGCTGCCGGTGCAGGACTATCGCGAGAAGGAAGCGGCCGCGGCCGAATACAACCCCGGCACGCCCGACGGCAAACGTCCGGGCCGTGTCTACGTCAACACCGGCGACTACACGCATCGCTCGCTCCTTACCATCGAAACCACGGCCTATCACGAAGGCGTGCCCGGGCATCACATGCAGATCGCGATCGCGCAGACCTTGCCGGGCCTGCCACCGTTCCGTCAGCAGGCCGGCTACACCGCCTATGTCGAAGGCTGGGCGCTGTACGCCGAACGCCTTGGCGAGGAAGTCGGTTTCTATCAGGATCCGCTGAGTTATTTCGGTCATCTCTCCGATGAACTCCTGCGTGCGAACCGCCTCGTGCTCGACACCGGCGTGCACTACAAGCACTGGACGCGCCAGCAGATGGTCGACTGGTTCCACGCCCACTCCAACGAAGACGAGCCGGACGTGCAAGCGGAAACCGACCGCTACATCGTCATGCCCGGTCAGGCGCTGGCTTACAAGCTCGGTCAGCTCAAGATTCTCGAATTGCGCGCGCGGGCGAAAAAGGAACTCGGCGACAAGTTCGACATCCGCGCCTTCCACGACGAAATTCTCGACGGCGGCGCGTTGCCGCTCGACGTGCTCGAAGCGCGCGTGGATGGCTGGATCGCCCGCAGCAAAGGACAGGACGCAAAGAAATCCTGAGTGGACATCGGCGTTGTCCGCACTCTGTCCGCCGTATCGAGCGGACACGGTGCGGAATCGATGGTGGTTAAAATAATAATTAAAAACAATATGTTGGCGAAGTAATTCTATTGGCATGCCAATTGCTTTAATCGGGTTGTTCCGACTCTATTGAAGCGCATCGCCAGCATGATCCGAGATACCTCCGGCCAAGACCGTCGCATCGAAGTAGCGTCACCGCACACCCGCAAACTTTGGATCGTGGCCGGCATGGTCGGCGTGGCGGTGATCCTCGCGCTGATCGGTGTCGTGCCCTCGGTCGCGCGCTTGGTTTCGGCGGGAACTTCGGTGTCGGCGGCGGCGCTGCGCATCGCCGAAATCAAACGCGGCACGTTGGTGCGCGACGTTTCCGCACAAGGCAAGGTCGTCGCCGCGCAGGCGCCGACGTTGTACGCGACCGCGCCGGGCACCGTCACCCTGCTCACCCACGCCGGCGACAAGGTCGAGAAGGATCAGATCCTCGCCGAAGTCGACAGCCCCGAATTGACCAACAAATTGCAGCAGGAACAAGCCACCCTTGCCAGCCTCGACATCGAGGTCGGCCGTGCCGGCATCGACGCGCGACAAAAAGCGTTGCTTGCGAAGAAAACCGTCGATTCGGCGCGAATCGACCGCCAGACCGCGGCGCGCGAAGTCGAGCGCAAGTCGCAGGCCTTCCAGAAGGGCGCGATGCCAGAGATCGAAGTGCTGCGCTCCAAAGACGAGCTGGCCAAGGCCGAGCTCAACGTCAATCAGGCGCAGGCGGATGCGCAGCTGCAAAACGAGACGGCGGCGTTCGAGCTGAAGACCAAGCGCCTCGCCTTGGAACGACAGAAACTGCTCGTCGCCGACCTGTCGCGCCAGGTCGACCAGCTCAAGGTGCGCGCGCCGGTCGCGGGACAAGTCGGCCAGCTGCTCGTGCAGCAAAAGGCAAACGTGCCGATCAACTCGGGGTTGCTCACGGTGATCGACTTGACCTCGCTCGAAGTCGAATTGCAGGTACCGGAAGTGTTCGCGCACGATCTTTCGATCGGCATGCCGGCGGAAATCAGCGAAGGCACCAACAAGTACAAGGGCGAGCTTTCTGCGGTGTCGCCGGAAGTGGTCAACGGTCAGGTTGTCGCGCGCGTGCGCTTCGCCGGCGACAAACCGCCCGGATTGCGTCAGAGCCAGCAGCTGACCACGCGCATCCTGATCGACGAGCGGCCCAATGTGCTCATGGTCGAACGCGGTTCGTTCGTCGATTCGGGCGCCGGGCGCATCGCCTATGTCGTCCACGACGGCATCGCCGAGCGCCGCGCGATCCAGATCGGCGCCACCAGCTTGAATGCGGTTGAAATCCTTTCCGGGCTCAAGCAGGGCGAGCGCATCGTGATTTCCGGCACCGATACGTTCAACGGTGCGGAAAAGGTGGTGCTCAATTGAGCCCAATCCATGACCGACGAGCCGAACGTGTGCGCGATACGAGGTTTGCGCTCGATTCCCGGCGCGGCGCGCCGAATAACCCCGATGCCGACGATCCTTGCCGATCCGCGGTTGCCGATTTCTTTCACTGAACCCGAGGGCGTCATGCTGAAAATGCAACATCTTTCCAAAGTATACCGAACCCACATGGTCGAGACGCACGCCCTGCGCGACTTCTCGATCCACGTGCGCGACGGTGAGTTCGTCGCCGTGACCGGGCCGTCGGGTTCCGGCAAGACGACCTTCCTCAACATCGCCGGCTTGCTCGAGGAATTCACCAGCGGCGAGTTCTGGCTCGACGGCGTCGCCGTGAGTGGCCTGAACGACAACGCGCGCTCGAAACTGCGCAACGAGAAGATCGGCTTCATCTTCCAGGGTTTCAACCTGATTCCTGACCTCAACCTGTTCGACAACGTCGACGTGCCGCTGCGCTATCGCGGCTACAACGCGGCCGAGCGCAGGAAGCGCATCGAGGAGTCGCTGGCGCGCGTCGGCCTGTCCTCGCGCATGAAGCACTATCCGTCGGAGCTGTCCGGCGGCCAGCAGCAGCGCGTCGCGATCGCGCGCGCGCTGGCCGGTTCGCCGCGCCTGCTCATGGCCGACGAGCCGACCGGCAACCTCGATTCGCTCATGGCGCGCGGCGTGATGGAGCTGCTCGAGGAGATCAACCGCGCCGGCACGACGATCATCATGGTCACCCACGACCCCGAACTCGCCGCGCGCGCGCAGCGCAACGTGCACGTGATGGACGGTCAGGTCACCGATTTCGACGCCGAGCCGAAGCTGCGCATGCAGTCGCGCGATGCCGACATCGAAGAAGCGGTGGTGTGATTTTGTTCCCTTCTCCCGCCGGGAGAAGGTGCCCGAAGGGCGGATGAGGGAAAGACCTTCGGCCAATGCGAGTTTTGATGGATCGAGACGCTCTTCCCTCATCCGGCGCTGCCGCGCCACCTTCTCCCGGCGGGAGAAGGGAAGCAAGGACTTCAGTATGTTCTCCTACTACCTGCAACTCGGCCTGCGCAGCCTCAGGCGCAATCCGATCCTCACCGCGCTGATGGTGCTCGGCATCGCGCTCGGCATCGCCGCGAGCATGACCACGCTGACCGTGATGCATCTGATGGGCAGCGATCCGATTCCGTGGAAGAGCAGCAATCTGCATTATGTGCAGATGGACAACTGGGATCCGAACAGTCCGTACAATCCCGACGGCAGTCCGCCTGACCAGGTGACCTATCGCGACGCGGTCGCGCTGATGGAAGCCGGCAAGGCAGACAAGCAGGTGGCGATGTTCAAGCTGGCGCTGCCGGTGCAGCCGGTCAATCCCGAGCTCAAGCCGTTTCGGGCGCTGGCACGCGTGACTTACGCCGATTTCTTTGCGATGTTCGAGCCGCCGTTCGCCTACGGCGGCGGCTGGAACCACGACCAGGACGCGCAGCATGCGCGCGTCGTCGTGCTCGGCAACGGCATCAACGAGAAATTGTTCGGCGGCCAGAACAGCGTCGGCAAGACGGTGCGCCTCGACGGCAACGACTACACCATCGTCGGCGTGCTCGGCGACTGGAAGCTGCGCTCGCGCTACTACGATCTGACCGTCGGCGCCTTCGCCGATCCCGACGATATGTTCATGCCATTCACCACGGCGATCGACCTCAAACAACGCTCCAGCGGCAACAACAGCTGCTGGACATCCTCCGCGGACGGCTGGGATGCGTACCTGCAATCCGACTGCGTGTGGATCCAGATGTGGGTCCAGCTCGATTCGCCCGCGCGTCTGGCCGAGTACCAGTCCTTCCTCGATGCCTACGTCAACGAGCAGAAGAAGTCGGGTCGCTTCCAGCGTCCGCTCAACAACCGCCTGCCCGACGTCAACACGTGGATGGCCGATCAGAAAGTCGTGTCGGGCGACGTCAAGGTGCAGACCGGTCTCGGTTTTGCCTTCCTCGCCGTGTGCCTGGTCAACACGATCGGCCTGCTGCTGGCCAAGTTCACGCGCAAGGCCGGCGAGATCGGATTGCGCCGCGCGCTCGGCGCGAGCCGGCGCGACATCTTCGGCCAGTTCCTGATCGAATCCGGCGTGGTCGGCCTGTCCGGCGGCATGATCGGTCTGCTGCTGACCGGGTTCGGCCTGATCGCGGTGCGCGCGCTGTACACGAACTACAAGACCGTGGCCCAGCTCGACTGGGTGATGGTCGCGACCACCGTGTTGCTCGCGGTCGCCGCTGCCGTACTTGCCGGCCTGTATCCGACCTGGCGCGCCTGCCAGGTGGCGCCGGCGGCGCAGCTGAAAACGCAGTAGCTTTCCTTCTCCCGCCGGGAGAAGGTGCCCGAAGGGCGGATGAGGGAAAAGCCTTTCGGACAACGAGAACGTTTGAACTTTGCAACGCTTTTCCCTCATCCGGCGCTGCCGCGCCACCTTCTCCCGGTGGGAGAAGGGAAGACAGGAGCAAACCATGGAAATCCGTCCCATCATTTCCGCGCTGATGCGCAGCAAGGTCGCGATGATCCTGATCGGCCTGCAGGTCGCGCTGACGCTGGCGATCGTGTGCAACTCGCTGTTCATCATCAGCCAGCGCTTCGAGCGCATGCAGCGGCCGAGCGGCATGAACGAGACCGACACGTTCTATTTCGGCAGCTCCGGTTTCGGCCGGGGCTACGATGCGCGTGCGACGCAGAAAGCCGATCTGCAACTGTTGCGTCAGCTGCCTGGCGTCGCCGCGGTGACGCCCGCGTGGAGCGTGCCGTTGAGTGGAGGCGGATGGGACAGCGGGATTTCGCTGCAACCGCGGCAGAAGACTGCGACGGCCGACTCGGCGATCTACATCGTCGATCACGCCGCGGTGAACACCTTCGGCACGCACCTCATCGCCGGCCGCGACTTCAAACCCGAGGAAGTGGTCGACACCGCTTTCGGCAGCTCCCTGCATCCCGCGGTCGTCATCGTCACCAAGGCGCTGGCCGACAAACTGTTCCCCGCTGGGGATGCCGTCGGCAAGCAGATATATATGGACCAGGATCCGCCGACCAGCACGATCATCGGCGTCGTCGACCGCTTGCAGCACATGCGCGCCGAGAGCAGCTCGATCGAATACTCGACCCTGGTGCCGGCCTACATGCCGTACGACAACTTCACCCGCTACCTCGTGCGTACCGAACCGGGGCGGCGCGACGAGGTGATGAAATCCGTCGAGCAGAAGCTGGCCGAGTCGAATCGCAACCGCATCGTCAGCAAGATGCGCACTCTGGAGCAGACGCGTCGCGATGCCTACGCCGACGACCGCGCGATGATGATCATCCTCGGCACGGTGATCGTCGCGCTGCTCACGATCACCGCGCTCGGCATCGTCGGCATGGCGAGCTTCTGGGTCGCGCAACGCACGAAGCAGATCGGCACGCGCCGCGCGCTCGGTGCGACCCGGTTCGACATCTTGCGTTATTTCCTGACCGAAAATTTCGTCATCACCACACTCGGTTTGCTTGTCGGCGGTGCGCTGACCTATGTGCTGAGCCTGTGGCTGCTCACGCATACCGACGGTGCGAAATTGCTGCCTTGGTACTACGTGCCGATCGGCTTCGCTTGCCTATGGCTGCTTGGCCAGATCGCGGTGCTCGGGCCGGCCACACGCGCCTCGCGCGTACCGCCGGCGGTGGCGACGCGCAGCGTCTGAGTGCCGGATCGCATCGCGCTCGTCGCTCCCACGTCCACGCGCGACCGACGAGCGAAACAGCGCCGAATCACACCCACTCGCGTGGCACGAGGTACTCGGCCAGCCGCGCTTCGGGCGTGCCCGCTTCGGGCGCGTAGGCGTACTCGAAACGCACGCGCGGTGGCAGCGACATCAGAATCGATTCGGTGCGACCGCCCGATTGCAAACCGAACAGCGTGCCGCGGTCGTAGACGAGGTTGAATTCGACGTAACGTCCGCGCCGATACAGCTGGAATTCGCGTTCGCGCTCGCCGAATACGGTGGCTTTGCGCCTGTCCATGATCGGCAGATACGCATCGAGGAAGCCGTTGCCGACCGCGCGGGTCAGGTCGAAGCAGCGCTCGAAACCGCCTGTGTTGAGATCATCGAAGAACAACCCGCCGACACCGCGTGTTTCATTGCGATGTTTGAGAAAAAAATAGTCGTCGCACCAGCGCTTGTATTTGGGATAGATCTCCGCGCCGAACGGCGCGCAGGCGTCGCGCGCGGTACGATGCCAATGTACGACGTCCTCGTCGAACGGGTAGAAGGGCGTGAGATCGAAGCCGCCGCCGAACCACCACACCGGCTCGACTCCGTCCGCACGGGCTTCGAAATAACGCACGTTCATGTGCGTGGTCGGCACATACGGATTGCGTGGATGCAGCACCAGCGAGACGCCGAGCGCTGACCAGGCGCGTCCGGCGAGTTCGGGTCGATGCGCGGTCGCCGACGGCGGCAGGGTTTTTCCTTCCACATGCGAAAAATTCACGCCACCTTGCTCGAACACGGCGCCGTTCTTGAGCACGCGCGAGCGTCCGCCGCCGCCTTCGCTGCGCGACCAGGCCTCTTCGATGAATCTCGCACCGCCATCGGCACGTTCGAGAGCGGCACAAATGCGATCCTGCAAATCACGAAGGAAAGTTTCGACGGTGGCGAGGGAGTCGGTGGACATGCCGTGCGCGTTCTCGGGGTGGGCATGGAAGCATAACGCCCGGCGCACATCGGAGCCACGATTGCCGCGCGCATGAAATTCGATTCGGCGCATCGCCCCGCACCATGCCGACTCGTTGCGGCGGCACGAGGGGGAAACCTATACTCCCCGCCCGTATTTTTCGCTTCGCTTACCCCGTTTGCCGACCCGCATTGCGCCACTCGCCATCACTGCGTTCACCGCCACATCCGCCGCCGGGCGCGGGCGGGAGGCGTTGGCGCGCGCATTGCGAACGCGTACAGGCGGGCTGATTGACAACGCGTTCTCCTCGGTGCCGCTGACGTGCAAGATCGGTCGCGTCGGTGGGTTGGAAGACGCGACGCTTCCCGCCGCGACGGCGGCATTCGATTCGCGCAATCACCGGCTTGCCTGGATAGGCCTGAATCAGGACGGGTTTCTCGATGGTGCGCGCGCCGTGGTCGAGCGCTACGGCGCCTCGCGCATCGCATTGGTGCTCGGCACCTCGACATCGAGCATCGGCGAAACCGAGCGCGCCTATCGCCAGCTCGATGCGCAGGGACATTTTCCGTCGAGCCAATGCCGACCGCAGGTGCATCAGCCGCACGCGCTCGGCATGTTCGTGCAGCGCGTGCTCGGCGTAGCCGGGCCGTGCCTGACCCTGGCCACGGCGTGTTCGTCGAGTGCGAAGGTGTTCGCCAGCGCCGAACGCCTGCTGCGCGCGGGCTTTGCCGATGCCGCCATCGTCGGCGGCGTCGATACCTTGTGCGATAGTGTGTTGTTCGGATTCAATTCACTTGAGCTCGTCTCCAACGAAGCATGTCGACCGTTCGACGCGAATCGACGCGGCCTCTCGCTCGGCGAGGCCGCGGGCTTCGCGATCCTCGAACGGCTGCCGCAATCTGGAAAAATACACAAATCCACTATGTTGCTTCTGGGTTATGGCGAGTCGAGCGATGCGCACCACATGTCCGCGCCGCACCCGCTGGGCCTCGGTGCCGAGCGTGCGCTCGACGATGCGCTGGCGCGCGCTGGCTTGCGCACGGAGCAGGTCGACTACATCAACCTGCACGGCACCGCGAGCCGGCAGAACGATACCGTCGAAGCCGCCCTGATCGCGCGTCGTTTTCCTGCGACCGTGCGCGCGAGTTCGACCAAGGGCTGGACCGGGCACACGCTCGGCGCGGCCGGCATTCTCGAAGCGGCGATTGCGCTGATCGCGCTCGAACAGGGTTTCGCGCCGGGCACGTTGAATACGCGCGAACTCGATCCGGTCTGCGGCCCGCAGATTCGCATCGACAACAGCGAGGCGAACCTGCGCATCGCGTTGTCGAATTCATTCGGCTTCGGTGGCAACAATTGCTGCCTCGCGCTCGCGTGCGCGGAGAGCCGTGCATGAGCGCGGTACTCGAATTGGGGATCGAGGGCATCGGCGTATACGCGCCCAGCATGCCGAGCTGGGATGCCGCGTGCGAGGTTCTCGCCGACGGGCGCGCCCTCGGCACAGAAGCGTTCGTGCGGCCGGCACCGGCGTTGCTCGCGGTGAACGAACGCCGGCGTGCGCCGGATTCGGTCTTGCTTGCGCTCGCCGTCGCCGAGCAGGCGTGTGCGATGGCGCGACGCGCACCACGCGATCTGGCCAACGTGTTCGCATCGAGCTATGGCGATTTGCCGATCAACGACTATCTGTGCGCCGTGCTCGCGAACGCGCCCACGGAACTTTCGCCGACCAAATTCCACAACTCGGTACATAACGCGCCGGCCGGCTACTGGACCATCGCCAGTGGTTGCATGGCGTCCTCGACCGCGGTGAGTGCGGGGCCGTCGAGCTTTGCCGCGGGTCTGCTGGAAGCGGCGATGCTGGCCGTGAGCGAAGGCGCGCCAGTGCTGTACGCCGCATTCGATGTGCCTGCCAGCGGCCCTCTGGCCGAGGTCATCGCTTGCGATGCACCATTCGCTGTCGCTTTCGTGCTGGCGCCCTTGTCACTCTCGCCGCTGCCGCCCCTGCGCCTGAGCGTGTGCGATCATGCTGCGCCGGGACTTGCGTCGTTGCCTTCATCCCTGCACGCTTTGCGCGAGCGCAATCCGGCGGCGGCGAGTCTGCCTTTGCTAATTGCGTTGGCGCGGGGCGAATCGTGCGGACTCGATTTCGCCTTGCATGACGATCCAAATCTGCCGCCATCGGCATTGCATGTGGGAGTCGTATTTTGATTGGGGAACCTGTGCAAGCCGCGCACGACGCAGCGGTGACACCGACCGGCATCGTGGTCGTTCCGGCATTGAACGAGGAGCGTGCGATTCGCGGTGTAGTGACCTCGGCGCTGCAGCGCTGTGCCAACGTGATCCTCGTCGACGACGGTTCTGCGGACGGCACCAGTGCGGCGGTCGCCGACTTGCCGATCGAGCGCATTCGGCATGCGTCGCCGCAAGGCAAGGCTGCGGCGCTGCGCGACGGGTTCCGCCGCGCGCTCGAACTCGGCGCCGACGGTGTGCTGACCATGGATGGCGACGGCCAGCACGATGCCGCCGACCTGCCGCGCCTGCTTGCGGCGGCCGCGCGCTATCCCGATCACATCGTCATCGGCGCACGCCTGCTCGGCAAGGATGCGCAGCCGGACAAAAACCGCTTCGGCAACGAACAGGCGGATTTCTGGGTATCGTGGGCCTGCGGCCAGCGCATCGTGGATTCGCAAAGCGGCCAGCGCTACTACCCGCGCGTCGCGCTCGATGTCGCGCTCGCCTTGCCGCACGATGGCTTCGTGTTCGAGAGCGAAATCCTGATCGAGTGCGCACGCCGCGGCATCCGCACGGTCTCGGTGCCGATCAAGGCCAGCTACGAAGAAGAGCGTCGCGCCAGCCATTTCAAACCGTTTCGCGACGTCGCCCGCATCACCCGCATGATCGCGGGGCGCTTGTTGCGCGGCGGCTTCATGCTCGGCAACCTGCGTCGCTCGCGCACGGTGCCGCCGATCGTGCTCGATACCTAGCCGCAGCGCGCAGACTTATGCCGAGATCGCCAGGCGCTCGCTGCGATAAATGAACGCGGCGGCGGTGCCGAACAGCAACGCTGCCGCCGCCGTGCAGGCGAAACACAGCGCCAGCGCCGAATCGGAAACCGCATCGCCGCGCATCAAACGCAAGATCGCCACCTGTTGACCCATCAGCGGCACGGCGTACATCCACAGCTGCGTCTTCACCGGCATCACGGAAAGCAGCAGCGTCGGCACGATCGGTACCAGCATGAGCAGCGAGAGGTATGTCTGCGCTTCGCGATAGCTCTTGGCGAAGGCGGCCACGAGCGTTTGCAGACTGCCGAGCAAGGCCGCCAACGGCAGCATCACGAACAAGGTTGCGAGCACGAAGCGTGGGCCGAGGGTCAAGGCGATGCCGATTTTTTCGGTCGGCAAGAAATGGCCGACGGCGGCGAAGGCGAGAATCGACAGCAGCACCGTGGTGATGGCGAACGCAGTCGTTGCGGCGAGTTTGCCGCCCAGAATCTTCCAGCGCGACACGGGATTGGCGAGCAGCGGTTCGAGCGATTGACGTTCGCGCTCGCCGGCGGTGGTGTCGATGGCCAACGCCATGCCGCCGATGAAGCCGCCGAGAATAAAGAAATACGGTAGCATCGCGAACATCAGGCCGGCACGGCTTTGCGGCGTGGACTGATCGCGATCGGCGACGGCGAGGGGCTTGAGAATCGTCGGCGACAGGCCGCGCGCGAGCAGGCGCAGCGCGCCATTGCGCTGGGCGTAGGCGTCGAGCAGTTTGCGCAGGCGCTCGACCGAGCCGCGCGCATCTTGTTGCGAGGCGTCGTGGACGATTTCGATCTGCGCGGGCTCGCCCTTGTCCCAGGCTTTGGCGAAATCGGCATCGATGCGCAGCACGAGATCGGCGTCCTGATCGCGCACGGCCTGCTCGGCATCGGTCGGCGCGGGTTTGATGTCGACGTTGTTTTGCTTGAGCGCGGCAATCAGATTCGGCGCGAATTGCGCACCGACGACGGGCAACGACAGCGGTTTCTCCGCCTTGCTCAATTCGCGCGTGACCATCGTGTTGATCAGCAGCACGAAGATCAGCGGCGCCATCAGCGGGCCGGTGACGAGCGTGTTGACCACGGTGCGCTTGTCGCGCAGGTTTTCGCGGATTTCCTTGAGAAAAACGGTGATTGCGGAGTTCATGCGGCAAGCCCTTCGTCGGTACCGATCAATTTCACGAATGCATCTTCGAGATTGGCTTCGCCGGTTTGCGCACGCAGCGCATCCGGCGATTCGTCGGCAATCACGCGGCCGCGCGCGATCACGACGATGCGATCGCACAGCGCGGCAACCTCCTGCATGATGTGGCTGGAAAACAGCACGCAGCGTCCCTCGCCCTTGAGTCGCTTGAGAAACGCCCGCATCGCGCGCGTCGCCATCACGTCGAGGCCGTTGGTCGGCTCGTCGAGAATCACGTTTTTCGGATCGTGCACCAATGCGCGCGCGATCGCGGTCTTCACCCGCTGCCCTTGCGAAAAACCTTCGGTGCGACGATCGAGGATGTCGCGCATTTCCAGCGCGTCGACGAGCGCTTCGCGGCGCAGGTGCAGCGTTTGCGTCTCGATGCCGTGCAGGCGGGCGAAGTAGTCGATGTTCTCGCGCGCGGTCAGGCGCTTGTACAGGCCGCGCGCATCCGGCAGCACGCCGAGGCTGCGTCGCACCGCGACCGGGTCGGTGGCGGCGTCGATGCCGTCGACCAGAATCTGGCCGGAATCCGGTTGCATCAGCGTATACAGGCAGCGCAACGTGGTCGTCTTGCCGGCGCCGTTCGGGCCGAGCAGGCCGGTGATCTCGCCGTCGCGTGCGGTGAAGCCGACGCCATCGACGGCGGCGACCTTCTTCGCGCCCGAGCCGAAGGCCTTGTGCAGATTCTTCACGTCGATCATGGCGAGGCTCCATTGAAATTCACGAAGGCCGGGGTGGGCCCGAGTTGCTCGACGCATTGGGCGGCGAGCCCTTTCGGATCGAGTTTGTCGACGAACTCGCCGACGAGTTTCGGCAAGCAACCGCGACCGATCACGTTGTGGCCCTGGCCTGCGGCAACCAGCAGGCGACCGTGGCTCAGGTTCGCGACGATGTCCTCGCCGTAGCGCGGCGGCGTCACCGGATCGAAGGCGCCAGCGAGAATCAGCACGGGGATGTCGGTTTTCAGCGGTGCGTTGAAGTCGGCCGGACGCGCGCCGCGCGGCCACACGTCGCAGGCAGCCTGAATGCTGCGAACGAGATCGTTGCCGAGCAGGCTGGTCTCGTCCTGTGGGCGCGGCGCGAGACGGTCGACATCTTCGCTGCACACAACCGACAACTGCATCGCGTTGGCCGAAAGTTCGCTCATGTCGCCGCGCAGTACCTGAGTTTGTCCGGCAAGCGGGGTATCGTCGCCCTTGAGTCCTTGCGCAATCGACAGCGGCAGCAATGCCGCAGTTTCCGGCGTGTAGGCGAACAGGCGCACCAGACCCGCCAGGGTGTCGCCGCTCAGGCGCTTGGTGGTCGTCTCGAACGTCACCGGATCGCGGTAGCGATAGTCCTGTGGGTGCTGCTGCAAAGCATCGCGCAGGGCGAACAGGCTGACCATCGGGTCGCCGAAGGCCTTGTGGCAGGCGGGCGCCTTGACGCATTCGGCGAATTGCAGCTTCAACGCGGCATCGAGATTGACGGCGAAATCCTGGCCGAGTGCGGCGGCGTTGGGCACGGCGCTGTCGAGCACGATGCTGCGCACGCCCTCGGCGTGGCGCATCGCGTACTGTTGCGCCAGGCGCGTGCCGTAGGACACGCCGACCAAATCCAATCGCGGTGCGCCGAGCGCCTGGCGCACGGCTTCGAGATCGGCCACCGCATCGGTGGTGGTGTAGTAGCGCGGATCGGCGTGCCGGGTCACGTCGGCGAGGCACGCTTGCGTGCGCGCGCGCACCTTGGCGGCATCGAAACCCGCATCGCCGCCTTGCTCGTTTTCGTCCGCCTTGCATTCGAGCGCGTTGGAGCCGCCGGTGCCGCGCTGGTCGAGCAGCAGGACGTGATGATGTTCGAGCAGCGGCGCGAAGGCGGGTGCGATGCCCGGCCAGGTATCGATGGCGGCTTGGCCCGGCCCGCCGGCGAGAAACACGACGATGTCGCGATCGGCGACGTTCGCATCCGACTTGATCAAGGCCAGGTGCAGATCGATCTTGCGTCCGTTCGGGGCGGCGCGATTTTCCGCTGCCGCGAACGGGGTACAGAACGCGCTGGTCGTTGCGCCGGAATGTTTTTGCGGCAATTCGCAGGCCTTGAACGCCAACGTGCCGAGCGTGAACGTTTTGGCGTTCGCGGCGATCGCCATGACCGGCGCGGCATGCGCATCCTCGCTCGCTGCCGGCGCGGAGGCGAAATGCCGCCAGCCGAACACGCCGATCGCCGTCAGCGCCAGGCCGAGGCGCAGCAGGGTTTTCTTGTCCATGTCTCAATCCTTTTCCGGTTGGAATATCGATTCGATCGGCAGGCGCAACAATCTGGCGATGCGGAACGCGAGCGGCAGGCTGGGATCGTACTTGCCGGTTTCGATCGCGTTGACCGTTTGTCGCGACACGTCGAGTTTGTCGGCGAGGTCCGCTTGCGACCAGCCGCGCTCGCCACGCAGTTCGCGCACCCGGTTGTTCATTCGCCTTCTTGCTCGGCGTGCCGTCTGCGACGCAATGCGAACAGCATGGCTGCGATGGCGAAGGCAGCGCTGAATCCGTAGAACACGCCGAGGGTGAGCGCATCGACGGCGCGCCACTGAAACCAAAGCGCGATCGCGGCAAAAATCGCGGCGAGGAGAGCGAAACTCAGGTCCTTGCGCATGCCTTCGGTTTCATCGCAGAAACTGCCGCCGTACCGCTGCGCCGCCTGACGCTGGGCGATGCCGTAACTGACCATCATCAGTGGAAATACCCAGATCAGCAGCGACACGGCGGTGCTTTCGGGCAGCACGTCCGCGGCGGCGAGAAAGCCGCCGATCAGACTGAACACGCCGACGATGGCGCTGGCAATGCCGAGGCCGATCAAATGCGTGCGCTGTTCGAGTTCATCGCTCCAGCGGATGCGCCGGCCAATCAGCCAGACGACATAGAGCAGCGGCAGTACGGGAATCAGGGAGTAGACGACGCGAATCGCCAATCCCTCGGCGTGCCGCGCCTGCGGCAACAAGGCAAGGACGAGCACGACGTAAATCATCATGGCGGCGAAGACGCGCAACTCGTATTGGGTCTTGGAGATCGGCTTCATGAGGCGAGTTCGATGGCGGAGATATGTCAAGCGTGCTTGACATGCGCATCGTGCCCACGAATGCGCGCGATGTCAAGCATCCTTTACAACATCGAGCGCGCCCGCGATGTGCAGCGCAAGCCTCAACGCGAGGAAACGTATTTCTCGCGACGGATATGCGGAATCGGCAGGCCGGCATCCTTGAGCAGGTTGAAGCTCTGATCGACCATGTCCGGATTACCGCACAGGTAGGCGATGTCGCGCCCGGCATCGGGGGCGATTTCCTCGAGCGCGACCTGCACGCGGCCGTTGCGGTCGTGCGCACGCGGCTGCGTGCGCGGGGTGCGCGAGAAGCAGGCGTAGAAACGGAAGCGCGGATTCTCGCGCGCGAACGCTTCGAACTCGTCGCCGT
>Ga0208826_1001371_pt1 | contig 20704 bp, 18 predicted proteins | sample AD_UKC115_MetaG_FD_184451 | JGI IMG/M metagenome (GOLD analysis project Ga0208826, IMG submission 184451) | Active sludge microbial communities of municipal wastewater-treating anaerobic digesters from Hong Kong - AD_UKC115_MetaG (SPAdes)... | ecosystem: Engineered > Bioreactor > Anaerobic >...
TCCTTCTTCGGCTCGTCGCTCGCAGGATCAGCCGAGGTCGATCCGGCCGTAGAGCGAGATGGCGCTGGTATCATCCTTTTTCGGCTCATCGCTCGGCGGCACAATGACCTTCTGGCTCTCGCGGTGGTCCCGGCCGCCGTCTCTGCGTCCGCCTCTGCGATCGCCGCCGCGGTCACCGCTGCGGTCTCCACCGCGGTCTCCGCCGCGGTCTCCGCCTCTTGCGCCCCTGCGGTCGCCGCCGCGATCTCCGCCACGATCTCCGCCACGATCCATGCCGCGGTCGGGCTGGGGTCTTGCCCCTTCGACCGGGCTGATGACGACGCGGCGGTTCGGCTCGCTGCCGATGGATTTGCTGGTGGCGCCCTCCACGGTCTGCACCGCGGAATGGACGATCCGGCGCTCGTAGGGATTCATCGCCTCAAGCGTGATGGATCTGCCGGCGCGGATGGCCTGATTCGCCGTCTTTCTGGCGTAGGCCTGAAGGCTCGCCTCCCGCTTGCTGCGGTAGTCGTCCACGTCGAGCACGACGCGGACGTAGGCGCCCTCGCTGCGGTTGGCGACGAGGCTTGCGAGGTACTGCATGGCGTCGAGGTTATCCCCTCTTCTGCCCACGACGGAGCCAAGGCTGTCGCCGAGCAGCTGCAGCACGATCGTGCCGTCCTTCTGGGTATAGGTGATCTCGGTGTCGGAGTAGCCGAACTCACCGAGGATCTCTTTCAGATATGCGGCGGAGGCGGAGCCCTTCTGCTCCAGCACCTCCGGGCTGATCTCCTTTGGTTCTTCCCGCTTCGGCATCGCTTCCGGATCAAATTCCGCCGTCTCCGGCCCGGCCTCCGGTCTCGGAGCGGCCTTTCTGGGCGGATTATATGCGGGCTGGGCCTGCCGCTCGGCGGCCTGCGGGCGATCCGGTTTTTCCGGTCTCCTCTGCTGCTGCTGCTGCGGCCGATCCTGTCTCTGCTGAGGCTTCTGTTCCGCGGAAGCCGCCGCCGGAGCCTGCGCGGCCGGCTGGGCCGGCTTCTGCTCGGGGCGGAATTCCTTCTTCTGCTCCGGCGCGGACGCAGGAGCAGGCCTCTGCTGCGGGGCCTCCTGCGGCCTCTCGGGTCTCTGCTGGGGCTTCTGTTCCGGCTTCCGCTCCGGTTTCCGCGTCTCCTCTTTGGGGGAGAATTTGAAAAGATAATCGTCCGTCAGGATCACCTTGATCTTTGCCGGAACTTTTTTCAAGCCGAAGAATGAGGTTTTCGGGCGCTCAAGTACTTCATACTCAACGTCGGAACGCTCCACTCCCAGCTGCTGGCAGGCCTTCTCGAGGGCTTCCTCGTAGGTGCTGCCGGTGGCGATGATTTCTTTTTCCAAGGAGTGTCCTTCTTTCTTATTTGAGGTCCTCGTCCGTGACCTCAACGTACTCCTCGCCGTATTTCTCTGCGTCGCGCTTTCTGGCTTCGGCGAGTCTGCGGCGGTTCGATTCTTTTTGGCCCATGGTTTTTTCACCCGGGGCACCCGCGGTGCCGATAGCGCCGACGGCTTTTTCGTCGTTATATTTCTGGCGTGCCTCGACCCGCTCCTGACGTCTCTTTTCCTTGGCGGCATCCTGCTCGGCGGCGATCTTCTCCGCGAGCTTCTTGGGGTCGTGCTTCCAGTAGAGATAGACCGTCTGGAGGAACATCAGCAGGTTGGAGAATACCCAGTAAATGCCGACGCCCGCCGGAACGATGAACGCGATATAGACGGAGAATCCGATCATGAAGAGCATCATCCCGAAGGAGGTGCCCGCGGCGGCCGCTCCGCCCGCCTGGCCGCTCATGCCGCGCTTGAAGGTATAGACCGAAGTCGCAAGGCTGGTCAGTCCGCAGAAGAGCGGAATCATCAGCAGCCAGTTGAAGCTGCCGTCCAGCATGAGTTTGAGCTGGGGGATTGCGGAGAGATCCAGCCCGAACGCGGTCATGTTGAAGCTCGCGATTTTGCCGATGACGTCGGCGTCAAATCCCGCAAAGATGGAGGGGTTCGTCTTGACGATGTTCATCAGCTCGATCTGGGAGGCGTAGCTCTGGCTGAAACTGTAGCCGGCAGCCTCGGCGGCGGCCTCGAGCTGGGTGATCAGATCGGTGCTCAGGCGGAGAATATGATAAAGAGGTTTGTAAACGACATCGATGACGCCGAAGAGGACCGGGAACTGAATGATCGCCGGCAGGCATCCGGAGAGCGGGCTGTACCCTTCCTCCTGATAGAGCTTCTGTACCTCTTCGTTGTATTTCTGTTTGTTATTGCCGTATTTTTGCTGGAGATTATCCAGCTTCGGCTTGAAAACGGCCATTTTGGCCTGTTCCATGTGCTGTTTGAGAGAGAGCGGGAACAGCGCGATCCTCGTGACAAGCGTGAAGAGGAAGAGCGCGATGGCATAGTTGCCGCTCACCATGTAGCACAGCAGCATGACCCAGCCGAAGGGCCAGCCGAAAATTTTCATCAAGAATTGCATGTCTGATTGTCCTCCCGTTTACGGCAGCTTTTCTGTTTCTTATAATAGTGGAGGTCCCACTCCTCCGGGACGGGGTCGAACCCGCCGGCATGATAGGGGTGGCAGCGCAGGATCCGCATCACTGCGAGTAACCCGCCCCTCAATGCACCAAAACGCTCGATCGCGGTGACGGCATATGCGGAACAGGTGGGATAGTACCGGCAGCAGGCCGGCGTGTATGCGGAAATATACTTTTGATAAAAGCGGATCAGAAACAGAAACAGCTTTTTCATAAGTGCTCTTTGCTCTGCAGGGCGCCCAGTTTTTCCAGCTGGGCGGTCAGGATGGGGGGCAGAGCGGTCGACTTGACGGAGGCTGTTTGCGTTCGGGCGACGAGGACGATATCCCAGCCCGGCTTGAGCATGGGAGCGACCTCGGTAAATGCCGCCCGGAGGACTCTGCGCGCGCGGTTGCGGGTCACGGCGTTGCCGATCTTCTTGCTGGCCGTAAGGCCGAGCCTCGAATAAGAGAGGCGGTTCGGCAGCGCATAACAGATCACGTAGGGGTGACCGGCGGATTTCGCGCGGCGGTATGCCCGCAGGTAGTCCGTATTGCGGGTAATGGAGGGGATTTTCATCGCTTCATTCCTTTTGCGAATCAGAAGGCGGTTGCGAAACCGCAGCAGCTGCGAAACCGCAGCGGCTGTAAAACTGCGGCGGCCGTAAAAAAACGGCCACACAGCGGCGGTCGTCAATAGCTCAGCTGCTTTCTTCCTTTCGCTCTTCTGGCGGCGAGAACCTTACGTCCGTTTCTGGTGGACATTCTTTTCATGAAGCCGTGCACTTTCTGGCGCTGAAGCTTCTTGGGCTGATACGTTCTTTTCAACTCTATTCCCTCCTTTCCCATGGGCCTTGCAAATTAACAATATAACATTGTAAAGGGAAATTGTCAATAACTTCTCTTTTCGGAACCTCATTTCCCGCGCAGCAAGCCCGGTGCGGCCGAGATCCGCGGCCGGGAAAGCGGATTCCGCGCCCATGCGTCCTCCCGCCCGGGCCGCCCGCCGCGCCGGCCGGAAAAAACGGAGCCTCCTCCGGTTCCGGCCGGGAGCCTTCCCGCACAAAAGCCTGCCCGCGCCCGGAGCCGCGCCCGGAACCCCCTTTTCGCAAAATTCTCCGGCGGCTCGGTTCCGCCGCCGCGGCAGTTTTTATACAATAGGCGATGCTCATGCCGTTTCTTCCGGATTTTTTCACGGAGAAAAAGCGGCGGGCCTCTTGGGGAAGAATCCGCGCCCGGCCGGCTTCGCTCCCCGGAGTTTTTTCCCTCGGGGAAACCTGCATATTTTCAATTTTTGCATAGCCGGCTGCCGGCGGATACGCTCTAATAATAATATCAATTATAAATATATTCGTAAATTATTGTGGAAAACCTTTTCAACACCTGCATTTTGTGGTATAATCTATCCGGAATTTCCTGAATTGCCCGGGCGGATCCCGGTGACCGGCCCGGGCATTCTCATTCTGTTTTTTCCGGAGGAAGTTATGGATTCTTTTGAGGAGATTTTCGGTTCAGTCAGCGACTACTGCCGCACCCAGATGACCGAGGTGGCGCACAACCTCTGGATCCGGGATATCGTTCCGCTCGGGCTCGAAAACGACGTCGCGCGGCTCGGCGTCAATTCCGAATTTAAGCAAAACCTCGTCAGCGAAAAATACAGCGACCTGCTCAAACGCGGTTTCGAGCAGGCGCTCGGCTTCCCTGTCTCGGTCCGGATCGAATGCGTCAACCCGGCCGAGGCGCCGAAGCCCGCCGCGCCGAAGCCCATATCGGACGCCGGCGATTACGATTACACGTTCGATACGTTCATCGTCGGCTCCTCCAACAAATTCGCGCACGCGGCGGCGATGGCGGTTGCGACGCACGAGGCCAGCAACTACAACCCGCTCTTCATCTACGGGGAGAGCGGTTTGGGCAAGACGCACCTGCTCTTCGCCATCCGCAACGAGGTGCAGAGGCGCCGCCTGGATGCCGTGGTCATCTACGTCAAGGGCGAGGAGTTCACAAACGAGCTGATCGAGGCCCTGCGCCGCCAGAACACCGCCGAGTTCCACAACAAGTACCGCAAGGCGGATTACCTGCTCGTGGACGACATCCAGTTCATCGCCGGCAAGGACTCCACGCAAGAGGAGTTTTTCCATACTTTTAATACCTTATACGAATCCGGCAAGCAGATCGTTCTGGCGAGCGACCGCCCGCCCAAGGAGATCAAGACGCTCGAGGAGCGCCTGCGCACCCGCTTCGAGATGGGCCTCATCGCGGATATCCACGCGCCGGATTTTGAGACGCGCATCGCGATCATCCAGCGCAAAGCCGAGCGCCTCGGGATCGAGATCCCGAACGACGTGGTGGAGTACATCGCCGGCAGGCTCAAAAGCAACATCCGTCAGCTCGAGGGCGCCGTGCGGAACCTGCAGGCGAACGGCCTCATCTCCGACGTGCCGCCGACCATCCTGACCGCGCAGAACGCGATCCGCGACATCCTCAACGACAACCGCCCGGTGCCGGTCACGATCGACCGCATCATCTCCGAGGTCGCCCGCACCTACAGCGTCTCGCCGCAGGATATCAAGAGCAACAAGCGCGCGGCCAATATCAGCAAGGCGCGCCAGATCGCCATTTACATCGTGAGGGAGATCACCCAGATGTCGATGGCGGCGATCGGTGAGGAATTCGGCGGGCGCGACCACTCGACGATCGTCTACGCGATCAGCCAGGTCGACCAGAATATGGCCCACGATTCCCGCTACCGCGAGACCGTCGAGGATATCACCAAAAATATCCGCGATAACTGATAAAAACCCGTACCGCCCGCACGGCAATCGGTTTTTACCGGCACCCTTAAAAATTCCTACATTGAGAGGAAAATGACACCCTGCTCCGGATATCTTGCGAAAAGCCGTCCCGAGAATTTGGAAGGCGAAATTTGAACCTTAGGTGCCCGCAGCCTCAGGTTGCCAGCCTCAGGCTGCTTTTCCCCACGAAAAAAGCCCGTGTCCGTGCCCTTTCGGCATGGATTTCCACGCTTTCCACACAGCGCGGCATTCAAAACCTGTTAAATTAACCGCCCGTTCACAGTTTAACTTTTTCTTTTCCACCGCCGATTTCGGGCTCGTCCCTTTTCCACTTTTCAAAAATAACTCCGACCTGCCGTCTGGAAAACAAAGGTGTTCCAAAGGGCATGTCCGCAGGGTTTTTCCGGTCTTTCCACTTTTCTGCGGCCCCTACTACTACTACTAAATGATGCTTTTATCTGACAGGAGGAACTCATCCATGAAGATCATCTGCAACCGGAACGATCTCTCCGAGGCGCTTAACAGCGTCACACGCGCCGTCGCCACAAAATCCACCCACCCCGCGATGGAAGGAGTCCTCATCCGGGCGGACGAGGACGGCATCTCCCTCGTTTGTTACAATATGGAAATGGGCATCCGCACCTCCATGGAGGCAAAGGTCGCGGAGGAAGGCGCCATCGTACTGAACGCGAAGCTTTTCTTCGATATCGTGCGCCGCCTCTCCTCCGATATCATTGAGATCTCCTGCGACGAGAGATTCCAGACCGAGGTCCGCGGCGGCGCGGCAGAGTACAGGATCGTCGGAATCGACGCCGAGGAATTCCCGCAGCTGCCCGAGGTCGACGGCAGCGCCTCGATCACCTTCAAGCAGGATACGTTAAAGAGCATGATCGACCAGACGATCTTCGCGGTTGCCGTCAACGACTTCAAGCCGGTCCATACCGGCTCGAAATTCATCTTCGAAAACGGCGAGGCCACGCTCGTCTCCGTGGACGGCTTCCGTCTCGCAATCCGCAGGGAGCCGACCGACTACCCGGATGAGCTCTCCTTTATCGTGCCGGGCAAGACGCTTGGCGAAGTCGCGAAGCTGCTCGGCGGCGACGGCGACGTGACGCTCGAGCTTTCGGGCAAGCACATCGTCTTCCGCATCGGCGGCTACAGCGTGATCTCTCGTCTCTTGGAAGGCGACTTCATCGATTTCCGCTCCTCGATCCCGCAGACCTCCGCCACGGTCGTGACGGTCAGCGTCCGGGAACTGCTCGAGAGCATCGAGCGCACCTCGCTGCTGATCAGCGAGCGCCTCAAGAGCCCGATCCGCCTCTCCGTACTTAAAGACGAGATACACCTCTCCTGCGCGACGGCGCTCGGCAGAGTCAACGATACCGTCTCCTGCGAGATGCAGGGCGAGGAAGTCGAGATGGGCTTTAACAACCGCTATCTGCTCGAGGCCCTGCGCGCGACCGGCTGCGACAAGGTGCGCCTCGTGATCAACAGCCCGCTCTCGCCGGTAAAAATTCTTCCGATGGAGGGCGACAGCTTCCTGTTCCTTGTCCTCCCGGTCAGAATGAAGAGCGATATGTAAGAAAAACGCGGATTTTTATTTTGCGGAAAGCCGTCTCCGAAAAGAGCGCGGTAAAGAAGGCGGCGTTTTGAAAGAAATCTTCCGGCCGCCGGCCTGCAAAGAAAATTCCCAAAAAAGACGCCCGGTTTTCGCCGCCCGGAAAGAATGCGGCGCATGAGATGGAAAAAAAGAAATTTGTCATAAAGAGAACCCCCGATTTCTCCGGGAACCCGGGCTCCGCAAAGGAAGCCGGCCCCGCAGGGAGCGCCGGTTCGGAAAAAAGTGCGGGCCCATCGAAAAAGATGAATCCCGCGGGGAGCGCGGAAGCCGCCCCGAAGGAGATCGCAATTCGTGACGAATATATTAAGCTCGACTCCTTCCTGAAGTTTTCGGGGGCGGTCCTTTCCGGCGGGGAGGCCAAGGAGCTTGTGCAGGGCGGCAAAGTGCTCGTCAACGGCGAAGTCTGCACGATGCGCGGCAAAAAGCTGCGCCCGGGCGACGTCGTCTCCTATGGCGGGGGCCGGTACCGGGTTGCCGGGGGGACCGAGGGCACCGGAGGAACCGGGCCGGCATGATCTTCCGAACGCTTTCTCTCGAAAATTTCCGAAATATCGAATCCCTCTCCTTTTCGCCGGGCGAGGGGGTCAACGTGATCTGGGGCGACAACGCCCAGGGGAAGACGAATCTGATCGAGGCGCTCTGGCTCTTTACCGGGGCCAAAAGCTTCCGCCGGCCGAAGGATACGGAGCTCGTGCGGTTCGGCACCGAGCGTGCCGCGCTCAGGGCCTCGTTCTTCAGCGAGGGACGGGATCAAACCGCGGAGATCGCCTTCTCCCCCGCCAGAAGCATGAAGAAAAACGGCATCGAGATCCGCAGCCCCTCCGATTATGCCGGAACCTGCGGCGGCGTGGTCTTTTCGCCCGAGCAGATGAATTTCTTCCGCGACGGGCCCAAGGAGCGCCGGCGGCTGATCGACACCTCCCTGTGTCAGATCTCGCCGAAGTACCTCTCGGTGCTCTCCGATTATAAAAAAGTGGCCGAGCAGCGCAACAGCCTGCTCCGGGATGCGAAATCTCACGCCCAGCTCCTGGATCTGCTGGATGTCTACGACGAGCAGCTCGCGCGGCTCGGCGGCATCCTCACACGGGCGCGTGTCCGCTACGGCAGGAGCCTCGGGGAGAAGGCCCGCGAGATCTACGAGGGCATCTCCGGCGGGCGGGAGGAATTCTCCGCCTGCTATATGAGCACGGCCCTGCCGGAAGGCGGAGAGGCCGATCCCGAGATGAGCACGGAGACATGGTGCGGCCTCTTGTGGGAGAAACTCCGCGCCGCCAGAGCCTCCGACCTTGAGCACGGGACGACCTCCTGCGGGCCGCACCGGGACGACCTTCCGGTCTCGCTTGACGGCAAACCGGCGCCGGCCTTTGGCTCACAGGGGCAGCAGAGAAGCTGCATCCTCGCGCTCAAGCTCGCGGAGGCAAAGCTCCTCGGCGAAAAGATGGGCGAGCCGCCGCTGATCCTCTTGGACGACGTGATGAGCGAGCTCGACTCCTCGCGCCGGGAATACATCCTCAACAGCATCGGCGGGAGCCAGATTTTTCTCACCTGCTGCGATCCGGGCCTGTTTGCCGGGCTCTCGGGCGGCAGAACCTTCTCGATGCGAAACGGCATCCTGCAGGAGGAAAGCTGAGCTGCCCTATGCTATGCGAAGTTACTCTATGCTAAGTTGTACGATGCGGAGTTATATTGAGCTACTCTACGCTGAGCTACTATACGCTAAGTTACCCAACGCGAAGTTACGCTACGTTTAGTTAAGAAATCCGCCGGAGAGGGCCTCTTTGGAAGCCCTTCCCCGCCTTTCGCCTCCGCTTCATGCGGATCATCCGCCCGGCCGGGAACGGTTCCGGCCAGGCGAGCGGGGATCCGCCTCCGCATGGGGCAACATTTCCGAGGGAGGGACGCAGATGTACCTGTTTCTGGGCGGCGACACCGTGGTGCCCGAAAAAAGCGTAGTTGCGGTCCTCGACCTCGACAACACGACCGTTGCGAAAAGCACGCGGGAGTTTCTCGCGCGGGCGCAGCGGGAGCAGAAAGTCGTCACGGTGGCGGAGGATCTGCCCAAGAGCTTCTGCATCACCGACGACGAGGCCGGTGAACGGATCTGGCTCCTTTCGGCGAACCCCGCGACCATCAAGAAGCGGGCCGGCGGCCTCTGAAGCCGGAGACCGGCTTTCCCAAGGAGGAAGACCTGTGCTTTTAAGGTTCGCTTTCAGCCGGCAAGTGCGGCCACCGCGCCGGCAATAAAACGCAAAATTTTTATTACCGATAATGTGCGGCCTCCGCACTTACGATAAAATACGGAATCCGCACCGCCGCGTGGCTACGAAACCGCAGCCCTATGGAGAGCGAAACCGCAACCCTTCGGGTAGCGAAACCGCAACCCTTCGGGTAGCGAAACCGCAGCCCTTCGGGTTGCGGAGGATCATTTCTACCATCAGCGCGGGGACGGCGCCAAAGAAGGACGCCGCACCCGTGATTTTCAGGAGGTAAACTGTGGAAAATACCCCTTTTGGCATTGATAAATCCGAGGAAATTTACGACGAAAACCAAATTCAGGTCCTTGAGGGGCTTGAGGCGGTGCGCAAACGCCCGGGCATGTATATCGGCTCCACCGGGCCGAAAGGGCTCCATCATCTCGTCTACGAGATCGTGGATAACTCGATCGACGAGGCGCTCGCCGGCTTCTGCACGGATATCGAGGTCGAGATCCTCAAGGGCGACATCATCCGCGTCACCGACAACGGCCGCGGCATCCCGGTCGGCATCCAGCCGAAGCTCGGCATCCCGGCCGTCACCGTGGTGCTGACGGTGCTGCACGCCGGCGGCAAATTCGGCGGCTCGGGCTATAAAGTATCGGGCGGCCTGCACGGGGTCGGCGCCTCCGTCGTCAACGCGCTCTCCGAGTGGCTCGAGGTCGAGGTCAACGACGGGCATCACACCTACCGCCAGACTTTTAAGCGCGGCGCGCCGGATACGGAGCTCATCGTGATCGGCGACACCGACATGACCGGCACGGTCATCACCTTCAAGCCGGATACCGAGATCTTCGAGACGGTGGAATTCGATTACGAAACACTGCTCGCGCGGCTGCGGGAACAGGCTTTCCTCAACGCCGGCGTCAAGTTCATCCTGACGGACAGCCGCGACGAGGAAAATCTCCGCCGGGAGGAGCTCTGCTACGAGGGCGGCATCCGCAGCTTTGTCGAGCACATCCACAGAAAGAAGGGCCTCGAGGTCATCCACCCGGATGTCATCTACCTCAGCACCCAGAACGGCGATTCCCTGGCGGAGGTCGCCATGCAATACAACGACAGCTACAACGAGCTCGTGATGAGCTTTGCCAACAACATCCACACGGTGGACGGCGGCATGCACGAGATCGGTTTCAAAAACGCGCTGACGCGGGTCTTCAACGACTACGGCCGCGAGAAGAAGATCCTCAAGGACAACGATAAAAACCTCTCCGGCGACGACGTGCGCGAGGGCCTGACGGCGATCATCTCCGTCAAGCTGACGAACGCCGAATTCGAGGGTCAGACCAAGACCAAGCTCGGCAACACGGAGATGCGCACCATGGTGGATGCCATGGTCTACGATAAGCTGATGACCTATTTCGAGGAGAACCCCGCGGTTGCGAAGGCGATCTTCGACAAGGCGCTCGGCGCGGCGAGAGCGCGCGAGGCCGCCCGCAAGGCACGGGAGACCGCCCGCCGCAAATCCGTGCTCGAAAGCGCCTCTCTGCCGGGCAAGCTCGCCGACTGCTCCGACCGCGACAACGTCAACACCGAAATTTATATCGTGGAGGGAGATTCCGCAGGCGGCTCGGCCAAACAGGGGCGCGACCGCACCTTCCAGGCGATCCTGCCGCTTTGGGGCAAGATGCTCAACGTCGAAAAGGCGCGCCTCGACAAGGTCTACGGCAACGACAAGCTGACTCCGGTCATCCTCGCGCTGGGCTGCGGCATCGGCGACGAGATTGATCTCACCAAGCTGCGCTACGGCAAGATCATCATCATGGCCGATGCCGATGTCGACGGCTCTCATATCCGCACGCTGATGCTGACCTTCTTCTACCGCTTCATGCGCCCGCTGGTCGAGGAGGGGCACGTCTATATCGCCCAGCCGCCGCTCTACCGCATCGCAAAAGGCAAAAAGGTGCGCTACGCCTATTCCGACGAGGAGCGCGACCGGCTGCTCAGGGAGATGTTCCCGGAGGGCTCCTCCAAGAGCGAGGTCCAGCGCTACAAAGGTCTCGGCGAGATGAACCCCGAACAGCTCTGGGAGACGACCATGGATCCGGAGCGCCGTATCATGCTCAGGGTCGAGACCGAGGACGCGGCCGCCGCCGACGAGGTCTTCACGATCCTGATGGGCGATAAGGTCGAGCCGAGGCGCGATTTCATCGAAAAGAACGCGCGGTTCGTTAAGAATCTCGATATCTGATGATCTTTTCAACCATTTTTTAAAAACCGGAGGAAAAAACGCATGATTTTCGACAAACTCTACGAAAAGGCAAACCGAAAGCGCATCAAGCATATCGCCCGGATCGATCCCATCGAATACGGCGAGCCGGCCTATTTCATCCCCCACAGGCTGACGCTGGAGAATTTCCGCGAAATGAATATGGCGGTCTCCGCCGCGGCGATCCGGCAGGATAAAAAGCTCAAGAGGTTTTGGGGAATTCTCGCCTTTGCGGTCGCCCTCTTCTTCTTCGTGCTGTGCTTTTTTAACCTCGACTACGTCCGGGGCGACTTCTGGCGCCTGATCTGGTATTCGAGCCTGCTGACCTACCTTGCCGCGGGCCTCCTGTTTTTCGGCATCGGATTCTACTCATTCTTCTTCTACAAACTGTTTTTCAACAGAAAACTGGAGAAGGCGACCGCCGAATATTACCGGACCAGCAAGTATCTGAGCGGCGACCTGACGCTTGCGCTCTACGACACCGGCGTGCTCGAAAAGGCCGCCCCGCGCGATGCCTTCTTCCCGTGGAAGAAATTTCAGCGCTGCTGGGAGACGGATAACGTCGTCTATCTGGAATTCAACCTCGCGAACCAGATCTTTGTTGCGAAGGATTCCGTCACGGCGGCGGGCTACACCGTAGAGGAGTTTATGGCCTACGCAAACGCGCACATTGAGGAAGCGAAGCTCGCGCCCGACGAGGACGAGGAGCTCTCCGACGAGGAACTTGCGGAGGAGGAAGCCCTCGAAGCTCTGCCGGAGGGATCCGCGGAAGAATCCGAAGAGGAGCCTTTGGAGGAAAATCCCGCCGAAACCCCGTCTTCCGCGGCTGCGGAGGATGAAAACGCATAAAACCGGAGCCCGCGCGGCGTCTCTTCCCTAAAAAGGGAAAGACCGCCCGGCCCCGAAACGATACGGAAACTCTGGAAAGTTGGAGGATGGAATTTTGGACGACGAGATCCGTGAAAACGGAATTGACGAGGAACTGAATCAGCAGCCCGGGGAGGAGACCGAAGAGGATCTGCCCCAGTCCAAGCTGATCACGGTGATGCTCGAGAACGAGATGCGCAAATCCTTTTTGGATTACTCCATGTCGGTTATCGTCTCGCGGGCGCTGCCGGATGTGCGCGACGGGCTGAAGCCCGTTCACCGCAGGATTCTTTATACCATGTACGAAAACGGCCTCGATCCCTCGAAGCCTTACCGCAAGTGCGCGGATACCGTCGGTTCCGTGCTCGGCAAATACCACCCGCACGGCGACGCCTCGGTCTATGACGCGATGGTCCGCCTTGCGCAGGATTTCTCGCTGCGGTATCCGCTGGTCGACGGGCACGGCAACTTCGGCTCCGTCGACGGGGACCCGCCTGCCGCCTACCGTTACACGGAATCCCGCCTGGCCCGGATGGCCACGAAGATGCTGCAGGATATCGACCGCGAGACGGTCGACTTCATGTCGAACTACGACGACCGTCTGCAGGAGCCGGTCGTGCTGCCCTCGCGCTTCCCGAACCTGCTGGCCAACGGCTCCACCGGCATCGCCGTGGGCATGGCCACCAACATCCCGCCGCACAACCTGCGCGAGATCACCGACGGCATCTGCTGCCTGATCGACAACCCCGATGCCGGCCTCGACGAGCTGATGGAATTTGTCAAGGGGCCGGATTTCCCGACCGGCGGCATCCTGATGGGCCGGAGCGCGATCCGCGCGGCCTACGCGACCGGGCGCGCGAAGCTGACCCTGCGCTCGCGGGCCGAGATCCAGGAATGGAAGAACGACCGCAGCCGCATCGTGGTCACCGAGCTGCCCTATATGGTCAACAAGGCCCGCCTGATCGAGGAGATCGCAAACCTCGTCAAGGATAAGCGCATCGAGGGTATCAGCGACCTGCGCGACGAATCCGACCGGCAGGGCATGCGGATCGTCATCGAGCTCAAGCGCGACGCCAACGAGCAGCTCATTTTGAATCAGCTCTACAGCTACAGCCAGATGCAGATCACCTACGGCGTGATCCTGCTCGCGCTCGATAAGGGCCAGCCAAAGGTGCTCACGCTCAAAGAGATCATGCAGTGCTATATCGACTTTCAGCGCGAGGTCATCATCCGCCGCACAAAATTCGACTTAAAAAAGGCGAAGGAACGCGAGCACGTGCTCGAGGGCCTCAAGCTCTGTGAGGATCATATCGACGAGGTCATCCACATCATCCGCAGCGGCCGTGACGACAACGACAACCGCCCGCGCCTGATGGAGCGCTTCGGCCTCTCCGAAATTCAGGCCAACGCCATCCTTGCGATGCGCCTCGGCCGCCTCTCCAGCCTCGACCGAGAGAAGATCGAGAGCGAGCTCGCCGAGATCCTGCTCCGCGTAAAGGACTACGAGCAGATTCTCGCCGACATACACAGGGTCGACGAGATCGTCAAGGCGGAACTGCGCGAGATCAGCGACAAATTTGGCGACGAGCGCCGCACCGAGATCCAGGCGGTCAGCGGCGAAATGGATATCGAGGATCTGATTCCGGTGGAGGACTCCGTCGTCACGCTGACGCATTTCAACTACATCAAGCGTCAGCCGGTCGACACCTATAAGCTGCAGAAACGCGGCGGCCGCGGCATCTCCGGCATGACAAGACGCGAGGAGGATTTCGCCGAGGACCTGTTCATCTGCTCGAGCCACGACATGCTGATGTTCTTCACAACGCTCGGCAAGGCATTCTGCCTCAAGGCCTACGAGATCCCGGACAGCGGCCGCTCCTCCAAGGGCACCAACATCGTCAACCTGCTCCCGCTCGGGCAGGATGAGAAGGTCACCTCGCTGGTCCGGGTCGGCGCGCTCGACGAATCCGAGGGCTACTTCTGCATGATTACGAAAAACGGCGTCATCAAGCGCAGCCGCATCGACGCCTACAGGAATATCCGCAAATCCGGCCTGATCGCCATCAACCTCGACGAGGGCGACGTGCTGCGCTGGGTCCGGATCACCTCCGGCAGCGACGACCTTGTGGCCGCCACCTCCAAGGGCATGGCGATCCGCTTCAACGAGCAGGATGCCCGCGAGATCGGCCGCACCGCGAGAGGCGTGCGCGCGATCAGCCTCGATGAGGACGACTGGATTGTCGGCATGGAGATCGTGCGCGACGGCGCAAAGCTCCTGACCGTCAGCGAAACCGGCCAGGGACGCCGCACCCCGTTTGACGATTACCGCCTGCAGAACCGCGGCGGCAAGGGCATCCGGAACCTTAAGAGCGGCCGCGTCGCCGGCATCCGCGCGGTCGAGGACGACGACGACATCATCCTCATCAACAGCGACGGCGTCATCATCCGCATGAAGGTCGGCGAAATCAACATCCAGTCCCGGTACGCGGGCGGCGTGCGCGTCATGAAGGTCGCGGACGACAGCCGCGTCGTGAGCCTCGCGGTGCCGCCCAAGGCAGCCGAGGAGGACGCCGCGGAAGGTTCCGAAGAGGAGCCGGAGGACGACGACCTCGAGACGGAGGTCTCCGTGGAAGAAGCGGAGGAAGCGGAAGAGAAAACCGCATCCGCCGGCCCGGAACCCGGGGACGAGGACTGATTCCCAATATCCCGGCAGAAACCGGAGGACGGAGCGGAGGACCGCAGCGGCATTTTTGACGCCGCGGATTCCCTGCCCGGCCGCCTTTGCAGACGCCGGCAGCGCTGCGGCCCGACGTGAGCGATCTGCCGCCGGAGCCCGGAGCGTTTTGCCCTCCATATCCGGGGTTCTGCGGATTCTTTCGCAGCCCGGCGGTCCCCGTCGGGACAGAGGAAGCCGCCCCACAGCCATAAGAAAAAGCCCGGAGAGGCCCACGCCTTCCGGGCTTTTTTGCAGGATATCCGCCGTTTTTGCATAATATCATGCTAAAGGGACAAAGAGATAAACCGACAGGTGTCTTCATCACAAGGACAGATCGGCGAAAAAAGACGGGCCCCCGGATTCCGGGGACCCGTCCTGTTGTGTTGCTCGTTTGATCGGTCAGATTACGGAGGCGAACGAACCGCCGAAGAGTCTTTTGACGAAGGAGGGTTTCTCCATGCTGACGGCGGCCTTGTAATTCTCGCAGTTGTAAATCTCTTCGTCCTTTGCCCAGGTGGGGTACTCAGGCACACGGTCTTCAATCTGGCAGAGAAAATCGTTCATCGAGATTGTGTACATAGCCATTCATCCTTTCTGACTTGGCAGGCGCGCTCTCCGACGGATCGGCCTGTTCATTCGTATTATATGTTTTGTTCTTCATCCGCGGACATCATAACATGAAGGTTTTTAAAAATCAAGTGTTTTTTGAAAGAAATCCTGCAATATTTTTGAAATCCGCACATTGTTCCCGCATAGGAAACAACTGTGCGTTTTCGGAAATCCGGCAGGCGATTTTCACCCCCGAAACCGCACGCCGGGAGGCTTGAAAGAATTCGGTTCTCCCGCGATCGGGGCGCGCCGGGCATTCAAACAAGGCTGCCCGCCGCCTTTTGCCGGGGATAGGATCCGCGCCCGCATGTTTTCAAAATCTTCGCAGATTCCGAAGCTCCCACGTGGCCGGCTCTTTCGGTTTGCCGCCCGATCCGGCAGGCTATGCCGCCGGGCAGGCCGGGCGTTTTTCGCGGCTGCGGCACACCATCCTCCGCCCCGCCCGTTTCCCCACAAAAAAACGCCCTCCGGAGTGCCGGAAGGCATTTTAAGGGCCGCCCGATCCGGCAGGTTATGCCGCCGGGCAGGCCGGGCGTTTTTTGCGGCTGCGGCACGCCGCCCTCCGCTCCGCCCGTTTCCCCACAAAAAAACGCCCTCCGGAGTATCGGAAGGCGTTTTTTGAACGGCGTTTCCCGCAAAGAGCGGGCGCTTTTATTTTTCCGTATCGTATTTTCATTGCGGAGAGGACCTTCTTCATCGTCGCGACCGGCTGCTCGCCGGGCTTCATACGGAAGATGAGGTGCGGCTTCGCGCTGACGAAATCCATCGTCAGGCGGCCGGCGAGTCTGCCCGACGCCATACTGACGCGCTCGAGGTCGATCTCTTTCGGGTAGAAGTGCAGCTCGGTCTCCTTTTGGCCGATATCCGTGATGCCGAGGGAGGAGGCGAGATTCCGCAGCGTCGCGACCTCGATCAGGCCGAGCACCCCGTCCGGCGGGTCGCCGAAACGGTCGATCAGCTCGTCGATCACGTCGCGCGCGTCCTCCTCGGAGCGGATCGCCGCGATGCGCTTGTAGACGTCGATGCGCTGGTTGACGCTGTAGATGTAATTCTCCGGGATGTGCGCGTCGAGCGCGATGTCCACGGCGCATTCCTCGGTCTCCGGCGGCAGGGGCTCGCCCTTCTCCTCCGCGACGGCCTCCGAGAGCAGCCGGACGTAGAGATCGTAACCGACGGCCTCCATGTGGCCGTGCTGATTCGCGCCGAGGATGTTGCCGGCGCCGCGGATCTCAAGGTCGCGCATGGCGATCTTGACGCCGGAGCCGAACTGCGTGAAGTCGCGGATCGCCGCGAGGCGCTTCTGGGCGATTTCGGAGATCGCCTTGCCCGGCACGAACGTGAACCACGCGAAGGCGCGGCGGTTGGAGCGCCCCACCCTGCCCCGGAGCTGGTAGAGCTGGGCGAGGCCGAGGCGGTCGGCGTTCTCGACGATCAGGGTGTTGCAGTTGGGTACGTCGACGCCGTTTTCGATGATGGTGGTGGAGACAAGGATGTCGATCTCCTGGTCGACGAGGCTCCGCCAGATCTCGGAGAGCTCCTCCTCACCCATGCGGCCGTGCGCGAAGACGATGCGCGCGTCCGGCAGATCGGCCTGCAGCTTCGCGGCGCAGCCGGCGATGTCATCGATGTTGTTGTGGAGGTAGAAGACCTGCCCGCCGCGGCGCAGCTCCTTTTTGATCGCCTCGAGCACGAGCCCGCGGTCGTATTCGACGACGTAGGTCTGCACCGGGTAGCGGTCCTGCGGGGCCTCGTCGATGGTGGACATGTCGCGGATGCCGCTCATCGCCATGTTGAGCGTGCGCGGAATCGGTGTGGCCGAGAGGGTCAGCACGTCGACGGAGGTTTTAAGCTCCTTGAATTTCTCTTTGTGCGCGACGCCGAAGCGCTGCTCCTCGTCGATGACGCAGAGGCCGAGGTCCTTGAAAATTACATCCTTTTGAAGGATGCGGTGCGTGCCGATCAGGATGTCGATCTCGCCGGTGCGGAGCCGCTTGAGAATATCGGCCTGCTGCTTCGGCGTGCGGAAGCGCGAGAGCAGCTCCACCGTGACCGGGAAGCCCTCCATCCGCTGCAAAAAAGTCTGATAGTGCTGCCACGAGAGGATTGTGGTGGGCACGAGCACGGCCGCCTGTTTGCCGTCCATTACCGCCTTGAAGGCCGCGCGCACCGCGACTTCGGTCTTGCCGAAGCCGACGTCTCCGCAGAGCAGGCGGTCCATCGGGCGGGGCTGCTCCATGTCGCGCTTGACCTCCTCGATGCAGCGCAGCTGATCCTCGGTTTCCTCATAGGGGAAGCGCTCCTCGAATTCCCGCTGCCAGTCCGTATCCGCGCCGTAGGCATAACCCGGCGTGTGCATACGTTTAGAGTAGAGGGCGATCAGCTCCTTCGCCATATCCTTGACGGCGGCCTTGACCCGGCTGCGGGTCTTCTGCCACTCCGCGGAGTTGAGCTTGCTGAGCTTGACGGCCTTGTCCTCGCCGGTGCCGATGTATTTGGAGACGAGGTCGAGCTGCGTGACCGGCACATAGAGCATGTCGGTGCCGGCGTAGCGGATCGCAATGTAATCCTTGACGACGCCGCGGATCTCCTGCTTGACGATGCCGTCGTAGACGCCGATGCCGTGGTTGATGTGGACGATGTAGTCGCCGGGCGTGAGATCCTCGAGGCTCTTGAGCGGATTCTGCGCCTTCCGGGCACGGCGCTGTTTTTTGCCGGCGGCCTCGGCGGTTCCGGCGTGGCTGATGACGGCGATCCGGGCCGTCGGGAAATCCATGCCGGCGCTGAGCGAGCCCGGCAGTACAAAAACCTGCCCTTTTTTGACGAAGGCATCCTCCGCGCAGATGGCCTCGATGCCGTTTGCGGCAAGGTCGGAGGCGAGCGCCTTCGCGCCGCGCTCCGTGCCGGCTAAAATGACGACCGTATATTCCCGCAGCAGGTAGTCGCGCACGTCGTCGAGCAGCAGCGAGAGCTCCCCGCTCCAGAGGGAGAGCTGGATGCCGGCGAAATCGACGACCGTGCGGATCGGCAGCTCCTGAATCGCGCGCAAAAAGACGTCCGTGAGCACGGTGTCGGAGGCTTCGAGCTGCGAGCAGTATTCCTCAAAATCGAGGCTGAATTTGTCGCAGCCCGGGAAGAGGACGCCCTCCTCGTAGAGCATGGAGAGATCCATATTCCACTGGCCCGCGAGGGTTTTGAGAATTTCCTTCTGCCGGATGAATTCACTGACAAAGACGGTGGCGCCCTCAAAATAATCAAAGAGCGTCGCCGGGAATTTATAAACCAAGGGGAGGTAGCGATCCGGCGCCGAGACGGAAAGCCCGGTCTCAAGGCGCGTGAGGTCGGCGTCGAGCTGCTTTTTGACGGCGACGCCCTGCTTGCCCTTCTGGAGAATCTTCTGCTCGAGCAGGATCGCCCGGAGCTGCTCCGGCGAATCGGGCAGTACCTCTCTCGCCGGCGCGATGACGGAGGAATCAAGCTCCCGGGTGCGGCGCTGGGATTCGATGTCGAAGCGGGCGAGCGAGTCGATCTCGTCGCCCCAGAATTCGGCCCTCGTCGGCGCGGCGGCCTGCGGGGAGTAAAAATCGAGGATGCCGCCGCGAATCGAGAACTGGCAGATGCCGTCGACCTCCTCGCGGCGCTCGTATCCGGCGCGCACAAAGCGGGCGGCGAGTTTCGTAAGATCCTCGGTGGCGCCTTTTTTGAGCACGATTGTGTTGTAGGTATAGGTGCCGGGCGGGATGGTATACTGCAGCGCGGCCTCGGCGGAGGCGGCGACCGCTTTGCAGCTTCCGTTCAGGATGCTGCCGAGCACGGCGAGCCTCTGGTGCTCATATTCGGCGGAGGCGCCCTCCGCACTGCGGAAGTTGAAATCCCTCGCGGGGTAAACGAGCGCGGCCCCTTCGCCGAGAAACCGGTTCAGATCCTCGGCGGCGCGAACCGCGGAGGCCTCGTCCGGCGTAAGAAATAAAACGGGTTTGCCGGTGCGCTCCGCGGCGGCCGCGGCGAGCATCGCGCGGTGGGTGCCGGCGAGGCCGGCGGCAAAAACGGGCATGGCAAAACGCCGCCCAAGCGCTTCAAGCACCTGTCGGAATTGCGCGATGCCGTCCATGAGTTTCAGCAGCATAGAATCCCTCTTATGAGAGTTTGATGAAAAAATTGCGGGAGGTCAGTTATATTTTGTCATGGCCTCTTTGGGGCTCGCGGCCCGCGATGCGCCGGATTTGCCTGCGGCCGCCGCTTTCGGAAAAACGGTTTTGCCGGGAGTCAGTTAAATTTCGCCATGGCCTCTTCGATCTTGCCGTCCATGATGAGCAAAACCGCGGCGACCGCGTTGTCGAAGGCCGTGTTCAGCACCGTGAGCTCCGCGTCGGAATATTTCGAGAGCACCCAGTCCGCCAGATCGTAGCCGGGGTTGGGGCGTTCGCCAATGCCGATCTTGACGCGCGGGAACTGGTCGCTGCCCGTCTGATAGAGGATGCTCTTGATACCGTTGTGGCCGCCGTCGCTGCCCTTCCTGCGGATGCGCAGCTTGCCGAGCGCGAGGGTTGTGTCGTCGTAGACGACGATCAGATGCTGCGGATCGAGCTTGTAAAACTCCAGCGCGTCCCGCACGGCCTCGCCGGAATTATTCATGAAGGTGGAAGGTTTCAGCAGCAGCACGCGGTGGCCGCCGAGCTCCGCAAGCGCCGAGAGCGAGCGGAATTTGATTTTGTCGATTTTGACGCCGCAGGCGGCGGCGACCCGGTCGAGCGCCATAAAGCCGGTGTTGTGCCGGGTGCGCAGATAGTCCTGCCCCGGATTTCCGAGCCCCGCGATCACGAATTCCGGCGGGCCGGAGGGACGCTCAATCTTTTTAAATAAATCGAAAATATCTTTTATGTCTTTCATGTCGATCCACGCTCCCCATGCCCGCGGTCTCCTGCCCGGCGGGCGGAAACCGGCGAAGGGGAAGCGACTCTCCCTTTGCTTCTCGTTGATAGGTGTTTTTTTGCCCCGTCGGGGCGTCGTGGCTTATCGTTTGGAAAGCCTTTCGGGCTGCGCTCAGCTTCCGCCTTCCGGATATCCGTGTAGAGGGATGCCGGGCGCGGCGCCGGGATATTTCTGGCCGCCTTTGCCCCGGCGGCTTT
>Ga0208826_1001372_pt1 | contig 20696 bp, 23 predicted proteins | sample AD_UKC115_MetaG_FD_184451 | JGI IMG/M metagenome (GOLD analysis project Ga0208826, IMG submission 184451) | Active sludge microbial communities of municipal wastewater-treating anaerobic digesters from Hong Kong - AD_UKC115_MetaG (SPAdes)... | ecosystem: Engineered > Bioreactor > Anaerobic >...
TCGTATGGCTCTTCGGGTAAGTGAAGATGCGCAGCGGATCAACGAGCAACTATTGGCGCGGACAAGCGCGGATGCCAAAAAATTTGCTCACTTGCAAAAAAGTGCCGAAAAGCGCGCAAGTAGTCCTGAACCAATCAAAACAAAAAAATCTGGTGGAAGTGCTAGCTGGCAGGAAAAAATCGCAAAAATGCGCGAGACATACCCCAAGGCCTACATGCCTTGGGAAAAGTCCGACGACGACACACTCAAGCAGGATTTTCAGAACGGTATTTCAATCAAAGAGTTGAGCCAGAAACTTGGCCGTCATGAAGGCAGCATAAAGATGCGGCTGCAGAAACATTTTGGTGAAGATGTCGTGGCATAGAGTATAATAACGCACGGTATGGCAAAGACATTGCATCATGGTTGGACATTGCCCAAGCGCGAGACGCTTCTGACGCCGGCGTCATGCGTGACGTTTGTGCGAACATTTCTTGCGGTTGGTATAGCTATAGTTGCGATCATACATCACGATCAACAGCTACTACTCGTTGCATTACTTTGCTACTGGGTGGGTGATATTGCCGATGGTATTGTCGCCCGCAAGATGCAGTGTGAAATGCGAAGTGGCGCACTTCTTGATATCGTTGCCGATCGCCTGTGTGTAGCGGTGATATACCTTGGCTATGGATTCATGCACCCTGATATGCTAGGAGCGATTGGCGTATATTTAGTGGAATTTATGTTTATTGATGGATTTTTGTCGCTTACATTTCTTTTTTGGCCGCTCCTTAGCCCGAACTATTTCTACTTGGTAGACAAACGAATCTTTGACCTTAACTGGTCACCGCTGGGTAAGGTTGTAAACTCATCGTTATTTTTGTTGGCAACACTATTTGTGGGATCACCGCTACTTAGTCTTGTGATTGTCGCTATTGTGACTGGTGTGAAGCTGTACTCACTGCGTCGGCTTTATCAAATTGGTATTCCTACACCTTCTTAGCTTTTGTGGCTCGTTTGATCTTTGCAATAACAGGCTGATGCAACCCAACGACTTTGATTGTGCCATCGCAAAGAAATTTGTTGCCAAGCGTCTGACCACGAAAACTAAATGGTTCACCTGCCTGTATCGTTTCAGACGAGTATATCTGCCTTGCGTCATTAAGATCGCTGATGATCAAATCACGTTCCAGGTTGGTGTCGGGGTTATTCCTGTGAGTAATTTGACCATTTCGCCAACGGAGGCCAAGTGGGCCAGTGTCATCAATTGCCGCCCCAATCCATAGCTGCTTATCAAGACCAAGCAAGTGCTTGAACTTTTCATGCCAGAATGCCAAATGATCATGAGGTAGCTTTAATCCAGATTCCTTTTCTGGTTCAATATGCCAGAACCGAACGTGGTGACGCGATCGAGGGCTGGCTTTGCCATTGCCAGGTTTTTGGAATCCTATGTCGAAGGGCTTATCAAAAAGGTACAGAGTACTAAAAGGTGCTGTTTTGTATGGTCGGTTGAAAAGTATGGCATAGCCTTCACGAAGTGAATTTTTGAGTGTTGCTTTGTCGGCGGTATACCAGCCAGCCTTTTGCATGGCTTTGACGAATTGTTTTTCGTTGCGTGCGACAACTGCAATATTGACCGGATCCGCTGGCCATCCATCAATCGTCGTCGCAAAGAGGGGGATGTGATCTGGCTTGGCAAGCACACGGTAAAGACGAAACAGATTTGGAATAACCAGGTAGGCCATGAGGCAGTACACGGCAAGCAGTGCAAAAAAGATTGCAACGCGGCCACCGGTTTCTGGCCATAGTATCTGCACGAGGAAAATCAAAATCATAATGCCGAGCAGCAATATAGCAAGTCGCCACACCCAGCGTAGGATAAAACGTATCATGAGTGTCATTATTATAGCACTGGCGTATACTGGGACTTACATGAAAGAACCATTTGCACGAACAGAACGTAAAATTGCAGTAATAGGTGGTGGCACGGGGAGTTTTACGCTACTCTCGGCACTCAAAGATCATACATCGCAGATCGCAGCGCTGGTCAACATGGCAGACGACGGCGGCAGTACGGGCGTGTTGCGTGACGAGTTGGGTGCATTGCCTCCAGGCGATGTGCGGCAATGTTTGGTTGCGCTGAGCAGCTCGCCAAAAGTGCGAGATTTGTTTAACTATCGGTTTGAAGAGGGTACCTTTCAGGGTCACTCATTTGGTAACATCTTGCTTTCGGCGCTCGAAAAGGTCAATGGTAACTTTAGCGAAGCAGTCGAAACGGCTTCGGAGATTCTGCGTGTCAATGGTGTGGTGATTCCGGCGACTCTCGACAATGTGCGCTTGCAACTGGCATGGCCCGAAGTACGCACGGTTTTGCACGGCGAACGTGTGATTGATGCTGATTATTTTCGCCATGATCCACGTAAGGCGCAGTTGTCGTTGCTGCCTGCTGCAAGCCCAAATCCACAGGCAATCACCGCAATTCACGATGCCGATCTGATTGTCATCGCGCCAGGTGACCTCTATACATCGCTCGGCCCGCTGCTCGTTATCAATGGCATAGGCGAAGCATTGGCGCAGTCAAAAGCGACCAAGCTTTATGTGTGTAATCTTGTGACAAAGCGCGGGCAAACTGAAGGCTTTAGCGTAGCTGATCACGCCGACGAGATCGAACGATTCGCGGGGCAGCAGTTCCTTGATTATGTGCTGTACAACAACCAGCAGCCAGACGATGTTTTAGCAAAACGCTACAAGCAAGAGGGCGCATATTTGGTTGATCCTGCTCACGATCAGTTGGCAGACAAGCAATACCAGGCCGTTGGTGGATCGTTCCTGGGGCTTGTGAACGAGCGCGAAACAGCTGATCGATTGCCAGTGACTCGCTCGTTTATTCGCCATGACCCAGGAGCTGTGGCGAGTGCTATAATTGAGCTATATGACAGCACCAACGCTATCTAACGACGAATTTTATATTGTTGATTTTGATCGTACGCTGGTCGACAGCGACAAGCTTAATGAGGTGTTTGTAGAAATAGCTGTGCAGCATGCCGCTATATCTGAGGAGCAAGTAGCCAAGGCAAATGACGACGTGAAGCGAACAGGTGACTCATTCGACACGGCTGGGTATGTGCGTGACCGCTTGGCGGCAGAAGGTCGTAGCGAAGAGTGGGAGGCGCTCGAAAAACAGTTCATTCACGAATCGCGATCGCTCAATTATTTGCTTCCGGGTGCGGGCGATCTGTTGGAATGGTTGGCGCTGCATGGCAAACGCTACGGCATACTGACATACGGCAACCCGCTGTGGCAACGAATTAAGCTGACGGCGAGTGGATTTAATCACGTGCGGCATATCATCATGGAGCAAAAGCACAAGGGCCGACTCATTAGCAGTTGGCATAGGCCAGACGACACGTTTCGTTTACCGCAGGAATTTGGCGGCGGTACAGCGAGTCGAATTGTGCTTATTGACGACAAAGCAGTGAGCTTTGCGGAGTTTCCAGCGTTACCATCGCAGGGCTTTTGGGTGTGCGATCCTGCGCACGAACTACCGTCACAACAGGGGGGTGTACCAGCTAATACGACACGGCACAATAACTTAAACGACGTCATCGAATTGTTGTAAGATTAGCTAAATTATGATTTAATTAGCGACAAGTATCTCAGTCCTCGAACGAAAGGTGGATCGTCATGAGTGGCATGTTCGTTAACGGTATGTGGTCGACGGAAGAGTTGACTCGGTGGCAGCAGTACAAGTTGCGGCTGGCACGGTGGAGCAGCACGACAACTTGGGCTATCGGCATGATCATCGTGGGTGTGCTTGTGCCAGTTGCAGTGATCGTGGTGCTTGGTGCCTCGGTGCTCGACCATCAGCTGTACGCAGTGTTGGCACTCTTGCTTCTGAGCGTATGGCTCGTTATTTGGTGGCGCGCAGTCACGTATGCGACGAACTGCAGAATTAACAGGAGCAGATTGATTACCGAGGGCAGGCTATTTTCTGCGGATCACGCGCTCATGCGTATGCTTTGGCCAGTGGTGCAAGGCGTGTGGCGAGCCAATCCGCGTAGCAGGGAGGATATCGGTCAGCTGATCAACGAATCTGCGGCTACGTGGTATCAGCAGGAGCGTCAGTTTGGCAGCTGGTGGCACGTCAGTCGAGATGAGGAATGTCAGAAGGCGTGGCAGCTGCTCGAGTGCGACATCACTGAGCGTCTTAGCGAGCTTTGTCCGCCTGCGCGGTTGGTGTCCAGCCGTATTGCCACAGTGCATCATCAAGACATCGTGAGGCGCAGGGAAGAGCTTGACGTGCTGATACCGAAGTTCGAGAAGAGTATTGCTGGCATGACAACCAAACTCGGGGACCTGCAACGGGCGCTCATGAGCCTTTCGGCCGAGCGTGCATCTCTGAGTGGTTAACTGGCTATACGAGAGGCTGCGCCTCATCCTAGTGGACTTTCGAGTTCACCTGGGTGGGGCGCATCTTCATTTTGCAACAATATTGACAAAACATAAACAGTATGCTACTATGAGAGTATGAAGAAAAATAAAACAAACAAAAAATCTTCTTCGATGATCGCTACCACAGAGACTGCAACAGTTGCTGTTGCTCGAACGCATCAAGATCTCGTGCTGGCACTACTCATTGTTTCACTAACCGTTAACCTGTTCGTACTGGTTGGTTGGGTGACACTACAAGTGACAAGCGTATACGATTCTGAAGTTGCCGCGTTTTTGTTTACTCGTTAAAGGGAGGGCTTGGCCTCCCGGTAGCAAACTGAAGTAAATTCAGATTACTATCTCTTACCTCAAGTTTTCCACAAAACTGTGGATAAAATGCATCATTTTAATACAAATGTCAAAATTGGGGGTTGTAGTGGGTAAAAGTGGGTAGTATGATAAATCCAGTGGCAATCACAAAAACAAAAACCACCACTTAAAAATCAATCAAACCCACCTCCTGAAAGGGAACCAAGTGTCTACCGTAGACTATTTTGAACGAAAGCTCGATGACAAGCGTCGATTGACGATACCTTCTGAGCTGCGTGATGAATTCTCGAGTGGCGTGGTTCTGACCAGGGGTTTTGGTAATTATCTCCACCTGTACCCACAAAATGTTTGGGACAACGAGGTAGAACCAGAGCTTGTGGGCAACATCCTCGATGAGCGGGTAGCTGACGTCAACGTTCGCTTTCGCCGCGGCAAAACCAGTGCGTCGCTTGATATCAAGCAGGGCAGGGTGACCATCGAGCAACATCTGCTAGACTTTGCTGGCATTGACCGTGACCTGGTTGCGGTGCGAGCAGGGGCATACTGGCGGGTGATGAGTCCGGATGCACCTGATTGAGATTTGAGTCCGTAAGCACTTTAACAATTTGAAACTCTCGAGAACACCTATCTGGTAGCAACGCGTGGAAAGCCACCGGAACCACAATAGTGAAAAAAGACCGGAAGTACCTTCCTCTAACACACACCTCCCAAAAAACTCCACCTCACAACACTCGAAATACGAATACTCTTCGTATTTCACACATAAGTCTCTCAATCGATACCACTATGAGTTACATCGTAACTACGGTATCGACAACTTATATACAAAAACAAACACACAACAAACATCAACAGCGTTGTTATCAGTTAGGTGATCTCGAGTTTAATCGCATCAATTTGGCGCATTGCGTCGTTGTCTCGCTCCGGTGCTCGCTCGACGTATGTTTATACGTCTTCGCTGTGCTCCTCGCGGACGCCTTGCACTGCATCCAAATATGATTGCGCTTAAACGACCTTGCTGTAGTAATATAGTGAGGTAATGAGTGAAACAGTACATCCACCACATCTGTACGATTTGCATATACCAGTTCTGCTGGATGCGACGCTAAAGTTGTTGGATCCGCAGAAAGACGAGAGTTATCTTGATCTCACCGCGGGTTACGGCGGCCACGGCGGAGCGATCCTAGAAAGAACAGGGGATTACGAACACAGTGTTTTTGTAGACCGTGACGACTACGCTTTGGCGCAGCTCGAGGGGTTCAAACAAAAAGGCGTGCGGCTAATCCATGCCGACTTTGTGACCGCTGCCGAGCAGCTAATCAAAGAGGGCAAAACATTTGCAATAATCTTAATTGATCTGGGGGTGTCGTCACCACAGCTCGATCAGGGCGAACGAGGGTTTTCTTTTAAAAATAGTGGTCCATTGGACATGCGTATGGATCGTCGGCAGGATTTGACGGCTGAAAAGCTTATAAATACCACCACAGTCGAGGATTTAACGCGAATCATTCGTGATTATGGCGAGGAATCGCCAGGGCAAGCAAAACGAATCGCACAGGCGATCGTGAGCGCCCGTCCACTGCACATTACTGAAGAACTCGCTGATCTGATCAAGCAAAACACCCGTGGTTATAAGGGTAAAATCCACCCAGCCACACGCACATTTCAAGCGCTCCGCATAGCGGTCAACCAAGAACTCCAGCAAGTCGACACCGTCTTGCCACTTCTGCCAAAACTACTGAAAAAAGGCGGCAGAGTAGGGGTGATAAGCTTTCATAGCCTGGAAGATCGACTAGTCAAACGGTATTTCGCTGATCAGACTGCTGCCGGTTTTGAAGCCGAACTGCAGGTACTGACCAAGAAACCGTACGATGGAGCCACCCACGACGTTCACAATCCGCGCTCGCGTAGTGCTAAACTACGAGCCGCTGTGAAAATTTAAAACAAACACAGGAAGGGGCAATCACCAATGCCAATCCACATTCCCGTTCGCAACGAATCGATCGATGCGAAAATCACCGTTCGCGTAAAATAACGCGACCGTCTGCCGGCGAGAGGTTAGACTCGTCGGCTCACGCGACTGATCCATTTCTGTATTTCCCTCCAGACATGGATCCGTCACGTGAGTATCCACCACAATATAAAAACAAACAGAGAACCACCACATGTCTTATCAAACAACTACGCAATTCTACAGCAGTCGGCGCCGTCCCGCAGCTAGCAGCTGGAACCGTAATCAAAACACCGTCGCTTTTGTGTCGTCGGTAAAGCTTGGGCCAATTGCTCACACAGTGCTTGTTGCGCTGATGATTACCGTGCTAGGGCTTGTGTATCTTACGCAAGCGACCCGTGCCACAAGCTACGACTACGAAGCGCAAAAGATCGATACGCAAATTGCGGACCTTGAGACAAAAAAGGGTGATCTTGAAGTAGAAAACGCCCGTTTGACGGCTCTTGAGAGCGTACAGAACAGCAATGTAGCAAAAGCAATGACCACACCTGCGTCGACAGAGTACGCGAGGTAGGAGCTCCCAGTGGAGCTTTCATTTCAAAAAGGTAGTCGCTCGCTGGTTCTCGGCGGGCTTTTGCTCGTAGTGATGGCGCTGTTTGTGGCGCGGCTTTTTTATCTACAGATCATCATGCACGATGACTATGTAGCGCAGGCAACTGCTGAGCAGGTGAAGCCACTGACAATTCCGGCTAAGCGTGGACTGATTTATGCCATGGACGGCGACACGCCCCAAAAACTAGTGATGAACCAGACAGTCTATACGCTATTCGTCGACCCGGCGACGGTCACCGAGCCAGAAAAGATCATGAGTGTAGTACGCCAAGTTGCTGGCGGCAATCTACGGAGTGGTATCGACAAGCTGATTGCCAAAAAAGACACTCGCTACCAGATCATTGGTACCAAGCTCACGCGCCAGCAGGCCGAAATGATCAAAAAAGAGAATCTCAAAGGTGTTGGGTTTCAGGAAGTGTCACAACGCGTGTATCCAGAAGGCGGATTAGCAGCGCAAACACTTGGTTTCGTGAACTCCGAAGGGGCAGGTCAGTATGGCGTCGAGGAATCACTTAATGACCGCCTGACGGGCCACGATGGGCTGCTGAAATCGGTGACTGACATCAGTGGTGTGCCGCTAACAATCGGTACTCAAAACATCAACCGACCCGCAAAAAACGGCGACAACATAGCGCTCACAATTGATCGCAATATACAGGCGTATACCGAAAAAGCTTTGGCGTCTGGCTTGCAAAAATCTGGTGCCACGCACGGTAGTGTGATAGTCATGGATCCACAGAGTGGCAAGGTAATGGCGATGGCGAATTTGCCTACGTATAAGCCAGCTGAATTTACCAAAGTTACCGATGCCGAAGCATTCAATAACTCGGTGATTACCAAACCGTACGAGCCCGGCTCGGACATCAAGACGTTTACCATGGCCACGGGCCTCGACAAAGGCGTCATACAGCCAACCTCGACCTATGTAAACACCGACAAAATCACCGTAGAAGACCGCACGATCACCAATGCCACAAAGGGCGAGACGGGTACGATTACTATGCAAACAGCACTGAATTACTCGCTGAACACGGGCATGGTGACAGTGGCGCAGCGGTTAGGTGATGGCAACAATATCACCCAGGGCGCGCGCAATTCGCTGTATGATTACTTTCATAATCGCTTTGGTTTTGGCCAAAAAACAGGCATCGAACTTGCGGGTGAGCAGGGTGGTATCGTGATTGCACCTGATCAAGTAGAGGGTAACGCTGTGCGCTATTCAAACATGACGTTTGGTCAGGGTATGGACCTGACGATGATCCAGGTGGCATCGGCGTTTGGTGCACTGGTCAATGGCGGCACCTACTACTACCCAACGGTGATCGCTGGAACAGTTAACGACGACGGTGAACTCACGGCGGACACACCAAAAGCACCGCGTACAGGGGTGATTAGCGCAGACACATCAACCAAGATCCACGAAATGATCCATACCGCTCGCGCAACATTCTATGCGAAAAACGACAAACCAGGCTACGACATAGGTGGCAAAACAGGCACCTCGCAAACAATTGAAAACGGCAAATATGTGGATAATCAGACAATTGGTACCTACCTAGGATATGGAGGTGATTCTGCGGCGCGATATGTCATAATGGTAGAGGTATCGGGCAAGGGACTGAACCTGCAAGGAAACAAAGATGCAATGCCAATATTTACCGATATATCAAACTGGATGATTGACTACTTAAAACTGCAACCACGAGGGTAATAATGACACCAACAATTTCAACACTCACCAATGAACTGACGACAACGCTACTCCTGAGCGGCGCGGCATTTGTGCTCGCAATGCTACTGACCCCTGTGTACACCACGCTGGCGTATCGATTCAAATTCTGGAAGAAGCAGCGCCAAACCAGCACTACTGGTGAAAAGCTGCAGGTATTTCTGAAACTACACAAAGAAAAGTTCAAGCGCCCCATACCAACTATGGCGGGTATTATTGCCGTGGTGTCGATTTCGATCGTGACTCTGTGCTTTAACTGGGACCGTGCACAGACATATTTGCCGCTTGCAGCACTGCTTGGTGGTGGGGCAGTGGGATTGCTCGACGACGTGATTAACATTCGTGGCAGCGGCAAAGGTGTTGCAGGGCTGCGCTCGAGTGTGAAATTTATGATGATCACGGCGCTTGGCTTGGCGCTTGGCTGGTATTTCTGCGTAAAACTCGGTTATGACGCTGTGCACCTGCCATATGTTGGCGAATTCGCACTTGGTTGGTTTATGATTCCACTGTTTGCTTTTGCAGTGGTCGCTACGGGTAACGCAGTCAATATCACCGATGGACTCGACGGCCTGGCTGGTGGTCTCAGTACCATTGCCTATGGCGCCTTCGGGGTGATCGCACTACTGCAGGGACAGTTCATACTAGCAGGCTTTTGTTTTACGGTACTTGGCGCATTGCTGGCGTATCTGTGGTTCAATATCTATCCGGCGCGATTCTTTATGGGCGACGTGGGTAGTTTTGCACTCGGTACAAGCCTGGGTGTGGTAGCTATGCTGACCAACTCGTTCTTCCTGCTGCCTATCATTGGTATTGTGTTTGTGATCGAAGCAGGCTCAAGCTTGGTACAGATCTTTAGCAAGCGCGTATTTCATCGCAAAATCTTTCAATCGGCACCAGTGCATCACCATCTTGAAGCCATTGGCTGGCCAGAAACAAAGGTCACCATGCGCTTTTGGGTTGTAGGGGCGGTCTTTGCCTTTGTGGGTATCCTTATAGCAATCACCGGAGGCCACGTCTAATGCAGTCCGCACGTCGGCGAGTAGCTGCGGCAACAACTGGTGCCGCAGCTCTTGTACGTCGACACAAGCCCGATTATCAGATAGTGCTCTATATGGGGTTGCTTATGTTGCTGGGGCTTATCATCATGTATGCAATTGGCCCACAGCGTGCCAACGTGCTCAATAATGCCTACGGTACGGATTATTACGGCTCCACATACTTTTTTATTAAGCAGACGATTAGTCTTTTTCTGGCGCTTGTTGCGTTTGCAGTTGCGGCGGTTTTTCCATATCAGCAACTACAAAAGCATGCGGGTAAGTTGCTAGTAGCTGGTTTTGTGGCCTGCGTACTACTGTTCTTTTTTGGTAATGTGGTACACGTCGACGCGATTGCGCAGTGTAGTTTGGGTGCATGCCGCTGGTTTAGCCTGGGGCCGCTCGGCAGTTTGCAGCCCGCAGAGTTCTTAAAATTTGGATTATTGATTTTTGCTGCAGGGTTTTTGGGCGCACGCGCGCAGCAAGGACTTATTAACGACCGTGATCGGACGCTCATACCGCTGGGAATCATTGTTGGTATCGCACTCGTTTTCATCATAGGTCTTCAAAAAGACATGGGCACCGGTATTACGCTGCTGGCGATTTTGTCGACCATGTTGCTTGTGGCAGGGCTCAGGCTACGAGTATTTGCAATTATAGGTGCTGCTATGGTGGCTGTTGGTGTGCTGTTTATTCTTATTGCGCCACACCGTCTGGAACGTATTTCCACGTTTTTCTCTGGCGACAGCAGTAGCGTTGACGACGCAGGGTCATACCATATTGCGCATGCGAAAATCGCCATTGGCTCAGGTGGTTTTCTGGGCGTCGGTATTGGCAACAGCGTGCAAGCAACAGGTTATTTGCCCGAGGCAATCAACGACTCAGTGTTTGCAATTATGGGCGAAACGTTTGGGTTTGTAGGGTTAGTTGCCATCCTTGCGCTGTTTACGCTACTACTGATGCGCCTGCTCAAGATTACCGATCATTTGACCGACATGCGACTCAAACTCATGGTAGCGGGTGTGTTTGGCTGGCTAGGATCGCATGTCATATTGAATGTTGGGGCAATGATCGGTGTCATACCGCTCACGGGTATTACATTGCCGCTGCTTAGCTTTGGTGGTACCAGTATGGTATTTATAGCCGCAGGCTTGGGGCTGTGCTTTCAACTGTCACGCTATACTGCATTTGGCAGTCGTCTGAGCGGCAATACACGCTACGCGCCACGCGGGGCGACCAGGCGGGCAGGAGTAGGGCGCGTATGACCAAAAAGACACTGCGCGTACTGGCTGTTGGTGGTGGTTCCGGTGGCCACGTGACACCTGTAGTTGCCGTGATAGGGGAGTTACGAAAACAATACCCACAGGTTGAGGTGCGTTTTTGGTGCGACAGGCATTTTGCGCCACAGGCAAAGCGTATTATTGGTGATTTCGACGCATCTATTCCAGTGCAGACGGTATGGGCGGGTAAGCTGCGAAGATATAGTCATCTGAGTCTTTGGCAGCATTTTACTATTCCTTCAATCTTGTTTCCAAATATCCGAGATCTGTTCTTGGTCATTGTTGGGTTTGTTCAGAGCACTGTAAGACTACTGTTTTCACGACCCGACGTCGTTTTTAGTAAAGGCGGCTTTGTGAGTCTGCCAGTAGGGTGGGCTGCAGCGCTACTCAGGATTCCACTTGTCATTCACGACAGCGACGCGACACCGTATTTGTCTCATCGGCTGCTCGCGCCATTTGCAAAATCAATCGCCACTGGAGCGCCACTCGAGCATTACAACTATCCGGTGGCTAAAACAACCTATGTTGGTATACCAATCAACCCCGAATATAAGCCATATAGTGATGATCGTCGAAACGAATTAAAGCACGAATTCGGTTTTGGTTCGCGTAAACCGCTGGTTGTGTTTATTGGCGGTGGGCTTGGTGCAAAACAGCTCAATAACGCAGTCGCCAAGCAGCTGTCGCTATTACTTGATCATACAAACGTTATTCTCATATCTGGCTCTGCCCAGTACGATGAGTTACGTTCGCTGACTCCCGAGGCAGACCCTCGGTTTATACTCAAAGATTTTGTGTCACACGGGCTCGCCGATATTCAAGGTGCGGCCGATATTGTTGTGTCTCGTGCGGGCGCAACGGCACTTCTAGAGCTTGCAGCGCTCGCTAAACCGACTATTTTGGTTCCAAGCAAACGGCTATCTTGGCAAATAAAGCATGCTGAGGTGTATGCCAAAGATCAGGCGGTTGTGCTGCTCGACGAGAGCAGGTTTGAGCTGCCAGATGATCAGTCTCTTGCCCAGGCTGTCATCGGACTATTGGATGACCCCGAACTGCAAAGGCGCCTTTCTAGCAATATCCACCGGCTTGCCAGACCACATGCGGCGCGCGACATGGCGGCTATGATCATTCGTGCTAGCGGTAGGCGAAGGTAGTAGACACATGGTGTGGGGCAAAAAAAAGCAGGCCGATGCGCCGCGTAGGCGACAGGTTAGCGAAGAACGAATTGCAGCCGAGCGCCAGCGGTCACTTGCTGGTCGTGAGCTGTTTCAACGCAATCGCACACTCACTGGTAGTGTGTCGCAGGCCGTCAGTAGTGTGGGTGAGCTCGATGCCGATCTGCGCTCGCCCAGAGTGCACGTACATCACCTGACAGCTCATCGTAGGCGGCTCAGTGTGGTTTTGTCGTTTGTCGTGCTCATGAGTGCGTTTCTGCTGTGGCTGCTGTATGAGTTTGTAGCGGGAGTTCATGTGAGTCCGACTGTCAGTAGTGTGCTGCTGGAGCAAGATCGCTATACCAAGGTGATTAACGACTATTATGCCGCGCATCCAATTGAGCGACTGCGATTTCTTACCAATGAGTCTGCGCTGAGCGACTATGTAAAGCACGAAGCACCAGAGGTTGAATCTGTACAGGTGGCAGGTGCCGCAGGCTTTGCGTCTGGGCAGTTTGATCTCACACTGCGGCAACCGATTGCTGGCTGGCTTATTGGCAATGCACAGTATTTTGTGGACAGCACTGGCATAGCATTTCAGGTGAATTATTTTGACCAGCCGCAGGTAAAAATCATCGATCAAAGTGGCGTGCCGCAAACCGCTGGTACTACCGTGGCGAGCAGTCGTTTCTTGAGTTTTGTCGGGCGTGCAGTGGCAATTGCCAAGCAGTATAATCTGACGATCGAACAGGCGATCATACCTTCTGGCACAACCAGGCAAATCGAGCTGCGTGTGGCAGGGCATACGTACCCTATTAAACTATCACTCGATAGGCCAGTAGCAGAGCAGGTGGAAGATATGCAGCGAGCCGTTGCGTATCTTGATGGCAGGGGCACATCACCTGAGTATATCGATGTCCGAGTTTCGGGCAAAGCGTATTACAAATAGGAGGTTATACCCCCTCTTCCTCTCTTCTCTATAGTTCCATTTTTGTTCCATTTTTTTGTAGAAGTGCATACTCACAAAAAACTATATAACAATACACAAATAGCAAAAAAGCAAATTGCGACGTAAAAAGTAGGGGAGCAAGGGGAGAAGAATGTACTGGAAATAATTCGTGAAAAGTATATACGAGACTGTGGAAAAACATAAAAGTCAAATAGATTCTCAGAAAAGTCAAATAGTTCACTGCAAACGAGTGTTGTGAAAACGTGCAACAAGTATGCCGACGCCACAGACCCCACCGGTTCCAAGAGTGGTCCGTGACTAAGCGTAGTATGTACGCATAGTAAGTAGTATGAAATGTACGTCCGCAGCATGATACAAGCAAGTGCTTAGACAACAACCACCCCACCAAGCGTATTTAGCACTCATATGAGACGTATGCTGAATCATCTTATGTTTATTATATTAATGTCGTAAAAGATATATTGTGCGACGTTAGATCTATATCTCGGTTATAACCAACTTCATTCGCATCGTTCCTGTGTTTTGCTGCTGTTTTGCGTTGTTGCTGTTTGTGATTTGCATTTCTTCCCTACTATTTACCCATACTTTGTATTTGCATGACCTGCCGTGTATGCGCCTATGTATTGATTCTGCGCTAAGTACTTTATTTCGGAATCTCACTATTAACAGGGGTGCAACAGGGGTCAGAAGTATGCTACACAAGTGTGGTTTTATAGAGGTATTGCCCCATTATACCTCTATAATCAGTGTTCTATTTATGTTCTATATAGTTCAGACACGAAAATAACTCCGTTGGAAGCAGGGCCGAGAGGTCATAGTTTTGACATAATATACTAAAAATGTTAAAATGTGTTCATGTATCAGCAACTACTTACCTATTTGGAGCAGTGGAGCCAGGCAACCAGCGAACGTGCGAAACTACAGTATACATATGCTGTGGGCGGCTTGGCACTTGTGGTTGTTGCTGGAATTGTAGGGCTCGTCAACTATCAGCTAGGCCAGACGCTCTTCATGATCGCATGGGTAGCAATTGCAATCTTCTTCATTAACGCCATCGTGTGGGCGCTTTTGACAGCATTTGTGCTCTTGCCTCTTGCTTCTCGTCGCCCGTCTGCCCAAAAGACTCCTACTGTTCGCAAAAAGAAGCGTGCGTAGAACGAAAAGATTATTTTTATCCCAAGGTTGGTGTAGAGTGATAGTATGCCACAAGTAACACCGGAGTTATTTCAGTCAGAGTGCCCTCCTGTCAGGCCTATGGGAGTTGAGTGTGAATATCATGTAGAAACAGGCGATGACACATCATCTGTTTCTCGGTATATCTCAGCCAAGGCAATCAGTAAGGCGGGCATTCTACGCATTGGTCAATATCTTGAAGATGGCTCTCGACTGTACCCCGATGTCGACCATGCGGAGTACGCAACCCGTGAGTCTATGGGGCCCTACGCTGCCGCAGATCAGGATTTAAACGGTATCGAGGTTCTAAAAAGAGTTATTGAAGCGTCTGAGCTTCCGCATAAGGGGGTTTACCGAGTCAGTGGTACGACGCTAAGCAATGCGACTTACAAAAAAGAAGGATATACGAATGGTGTCCACGAGAACAGTATGTTTCCCGGATCTTTGGCTGGCGATCGTGTGATGCAGGGGCTCTTAATGGGTTATCTTGCATCGCGTCATTGGGCAATGTCAGGCAATGTATTTCAACAGCAGTATGAATTCTCGCAAAAGATTAGTGGCATAGGTGGCCCCGCTATTGCCACGAGCCTAGAACGCGCGACTAGCGAGGGCCACAAGCCGATGATCGCAATTTTGCGAGGCAACTATGACACCATGCATAGTGGGGACTGGGCCCGGGGTGAAACGCGTTTTGCTGATCCAGGTATCTCGCGCGAAGCACGTCGAATCGTACTTGCCTCGCACTCTTTGATATATCGTCTTGGAGAACAGCAACAGCGGCTTCAGGCGAAGCAAAAAGACCTTGATCTTCGTGATGGAATATTCGCACACCCGTTAACTGTCGCCAAGAGAGTTATGGGAGGCATTTCTCTCCATGAGACGTTCGCAACTATTTCCGGTAAGCAATTCACCAGCCTAGATATGCAGGAGTTCTATGCAACTCAAGCCTTAAAGTTGGCCGAGATCACGAGTCTACCACCTGACGAGATCGACGGCGCGCAAAAGTGGCTGCAGACTATAAACGCTTGGAGGCACAGTAATCCTAAGGAGGTACAATATGACAAGTATCTTATTGATACGTACGACGTCGTGGCGAAACATGTTGCCCTTCATCGCTCAGATTCATTTAGGGACGACTCGATTGCAAAGGGCCGATCACTGTTGTGGGACAGAGTTATCCCTGAAGGCCTCGGTATGAAGTACTGGGGTAAGGTTGGTCATTCCTTTGATCAATTTAGCGATGCACCGATTGCTGCGAGCGCGGAGGCTCGAATTAATTTCATACGCGAGCATAACGATACGGCTCTATCAGTGAACTGGCTATACGGTACGCGAAGCGATGGGTCGACAGAGCGCTTTCCCCTGCCTTGGGGCGCGAGCTAGTAGCTACTGTCCGTTTTTTTGAACGAAGCTGTTAACTTGTTCCTGTGCGCTTTCCTCTGAGAATTCGGGATCATTTAATAAATCATCAATCAGATCGATCTTCTTGTCTGTCTCTTGAGCCACCTGATGAAGTGCTTCGTTGCCTACAGTACGTGCTTGCGTCTCGTCAACGGCCGTATCTTCCTCTTGGTCGGATGTTCGACGTTCATGTGCTTGTGTCATCACTTCTCCCTTCGTTTTATCTACCATAACACACCATGCATCACTTTAGATAACGCTTATATCTCTATGCGTTTCCATGCGACGTCGCCGTATTGCATAGTTGCCAACGAAGTACTACCATACGTATATCCACTGGGAGTACTGGGCTGCTCAGTGCGAGTAGCTTGGCAATCGAAAGGTTTTGAGATGACGACCACTGTTCTGACACTAGTGTCGATTGGGTGCTTGATGGCGGCTGTGTACTACTACGTGCGGAGCATGAGGTCGTTTGGCATAGCACGACCAAAGTATGCGTGGGTGGGCTTCTGCTTCAATTTAGCCATATTTGTTGGCCTGGGGTATCATGTGCTTCTGGCGAACTTAACACTCCTCATGCTCCTCGTGGGCATGGGGGTATGGTCTCTGGACTGTCCCCCATCAGGAAACCCCTATCCTACCCCGCAGGAGGCAAGCGTTCGACGGAACATTTGATCCGCCACCGCAAGAAATGCTTCGTGATTGACCAAGAACGGTGGCTGTTGTGCATATGCAACAGCCACCGTTTTTAATGCAGGGTGATTTCTTTGGGCTATATTGTGAAAGGCGAAGGCCATCTAGTATTGACATAGTATATCTAATATGTTAAAATCGCGTTATCGTATTCGTTGGGAATACGCAAGACCGAGAGGCCTGCACATGACAGCAACCGATGCCGTGACCTATGTCAGTCGGATCGACCTGGCAGATCTGCTACCGCAGTATCAGCTCATGATGGTCACCGACGCGGACGTCATGGTGACCATTGAGGTGCCGACCGGCGAAAGCCGGATCGTGGTCAACGACGGCACGAGCGGCAGTAGCCGCTTTTGCATGACCGCTCTGCGGATGCGTTTCGGGAGCGAGAAGTCCTGGATCGCGCATGCGCTGCCGAGTCGTCACATCATCGTTGGGCAGATGTGGCAGTTCTCGGACGCCAGTTCGGCGCTCATCAGATCGGCATACCTCGTATGCTGATCGCCCAGCGAAACGATCACCCGTGTCAGACACTGTGTCTGGCGCGGGTTTTCGCTTTTCTGCATTGCTCTATTTATGTAGTAGGCAGCCATATGCATTTTACTTCTACGCAAAACTTTTGTATAAAAAGTCTATGCATGTGAGCTACAGCCATCCTCGGTATGAACTGAGCGGAGTGTTAGACACCGATAGCAAGGCGGCTGACTTTATTTATACACGTCGCCCTATTACGCGCGCGAATGACACAGTGCTGCCCCCTGACGAGTACTTACAGCGTTATTATGATCAACTTGCCGCACAAGAGGGACTATTTATGCCTGATTTTGAGGTGCTAGAACCGACAATGACAGGTGCCTCGCGTACATCTTTTGATCAACCTCGTGTCAGGATCAGCGGCTTGCTGTATATTAAGTCGGCCGTAGAGGTAATGAGCAGTATACCCGGTGGAACCGCACGGTACGTCGGTGGCCCTATAACGCCCGAAAGAGTCCAGCACGACATTGGTATGAGCGCTCTACGGACTTGTGGGAGCATCATCATGAGCGAACTCGGGGGCTTTATTTTGCCACGCGAGCAATAGTGCTCTCTTGGTCGTTATAAACAGAAAGCTCCGCGACCAGTGGCCGCGGGCTTCTGCCATGCGGTCTGGACGCGGAGCTGGTTTGCACCTAGGCGACGGAGAGCTTGCGGGGCCGTCCGGTGGGCCGTCCGGTCCGCATGCTCTTCTTGCCGTTTCTCATGAATGCGGGCGGCACCTGTGGGCGGGGATGCACATCGAACTTCTTGACGATGTGCGTCTCGGCCGATCCGTCTTCGGCGACCAGACGAACCCAGTTGCCTTCGGTGATGACACCGCCTTCGACAGTGAACACCGCGTAGGGCTCTTCGAACTCGTCGTTCTTGTCGGCGAGGATCGGCCTTCCCGGATGTACGTCGAACGTCATGTAGAACGCCGCCGGTTGGGACTGATCGACGCGATGAAGTGTGAACTTCCGGCCTCGCAGGGTCACGACCGATATGGAGCCTTCGATGCTTCCCATGACCGAGCTCTTCCCGACGCGTGCTTCCGTGCTTTCGGTGATCGTTCCACCACTGTACTTCATGAGTTTTACTCCTTGTGCTCGAGAGCTATTCAGGGTGAATTGCTCAGGTGCACATATTTTAACATAAATAACACAAATATACAATAGTTACAGAGGCTTATATTGCTAGAAATAGGCGTAGCTTAGCGTGATTTAAGATCGTGCTTTGCTTCTTGCTGTGTTTTTAGATCTTGCCAAGAATATTGACTGACCTTTCCGTCAGCGGTTACTGAGAATACGTATAGGAGTAACTTCTTTGCAACCTGCCATGGAATACGCCTGAGCGCTATTTGTGCGCTACGTGCTGGCAGCGCCAAGCCATAATAATTGCGAGTTGAGCCGCCATCTTTCATGCGTGTAATGATCTGTCCGAGCGAGTAGACAAACGCTACTTCTCGCCCCGAATGATTCTTGCCCTCACCTTTTGCTTCGATCAGAAAATAACGGCCGTACTTGTTGTTTCGCACACGAATATCGACACCTCGCTCGTGCAACTCGCCGTATTCAAGATTCGTCCCCCAGCCATTGCGTGACAGCCACTTAATCACCGCGTGTTTCACAAATGTTTCGGTCATCGGGGTGCCAGGCTCTTTTTTTATCATCTATATTCTTTTTTACTCTTATGGGTAGGGTTTTGTCTACCCTCCTCTAGCATATCAGTAGTGAATCTATCCGGATTAATTCGTACCGGGTTCCTGTGTTTTTTGGCTTGCAATGTATGTCGCGTTTATATCATTCAGGACTTTTTTGGGGTTATCTTTCCAGGCCTTTTTCACGAATTGATCTTTTAGCCGAATCGTAAACACTTTTTGGGCTCTTGATTGTGCGTGAGGTGATTTATTGCCAGCTAGTGTTCCTTCGGCAGCTATGAAATACATATCAAGGCTACGGGTCATGGCCTTAATCATGTCTGTACTCATGGTGCGCCCTGTTCTTCCCAGTATCATCCGACTGATTTTGTCGGGTGTGAGCTTTTGTTGGGCATGTGTCAGGTCTTCCACAAGGACGGTGAATATATCCCCAACGCCCATACCTACATAGTCAATGACTGTTTCTTTCTTGGCCTTTTGCTCGCTACGATTGCTTGCGCGTTCTTTGGGATCACGTCGTTGTTCGGGATTGGTGACATAGTATACTTTGTCGTCCTGGTCCTGTTTGCCGACGAGTCGCGCCTGGTATGCTTTATTGAGTAGATTATTAGCTTCGTTGGGTTTGATCAAACGATTGTTGAGCGCCTCTATGACGCGCATTTTCATGCTACTGCTCACTATGCGCTCCTGGGGGTTGTCAAACAGACTCAGTATAAACTCTCGAACCGCCTGACACTGCTCGTCGTTCATCGATTCGACCGCAAAAGATTCCTTTGTCATTTCTATGAGTGAGATAATAGAAGGCGCTACACGTTGCCCGTCGACCTTTTGTTGTTCCTGACGAGGAGTAATTGGTTGCACAGGGGCCTCTTCGAGAATAGCCAGAGCATATCGTTTTGGTGTTTTTGTCTGTGCGCCATCGATAGCACTCAATTCTTGCAGGTCGCGATCGGTCAGCACATATGTTCTTACGCCTGCTTGTGCCATAGACTCTTTTGACATGGCAAGGCACGTGCTGATGTTGCGCACTATTTTCTTAATTTCGTCGTCTGTAAAATCTTCGGACAACTCCAGGTATCTGCGCAGTTCTGCCGCCGTAAAGGGGCTGCGCGTCGTGAAGAATTCGTTAAGCATCTCTGTGGTATATGGATCATGCAATACGTCGGTAGCCGGTAGTTGCTCCCCTGTTTCCGTGCTAGGACCGCTTGTATCATCTTGCGTCTCAAGATAATCCGCGTACTCGTCGGACATACTTGTCAGCTCAGGGACCGCTTCGGCAAATGCGTGTACCGCATTGATGATGTTGCATGCTACAGTTTGCTCAAGTACCCGCTCACCCATTTGTTTACGCAAATGCGGCAAAGATGCTGCAATTCGCTCGGCAGCATCGTTAAGAAAATCTTGAAAACTTCCCAGATCTTGCGGGTCGTAGTTTCCCGGTGACATAATGGCAATATCATATACTTAAATTGTATATTATACAACCTGTTGGCATAGCAATACGATCGCTGCTTGCCCAGAATTGCTAAATAATTCTTGAGTGAACGACTGACTTGCATAGGGCTGTAAAGAGTGGTATAACCGTCGCATGCGGGAGTATCTGCCACCAGAACAGTTTGAGCATGGGCGTTTGTTTGGGGTGCTTGCAGATACGTTGGCAGACACTGTCGACACTGTTATGAACCGTCAGCACGAGCCCACAAAAGTGCTTGATATAGTCGACAACGTACCATTGTCGGTGACAGAAAGGGAGCGTAGCGATCATTTGACGCACTCTTCGGCT
>Ga0208826_1001373_pt1 | contig 20679 bp, 16 predicted proteins | sample AD_UKC115_MetaG_FD_184451 | JGI IMG/M metagenome (GOLD analysis project Ga0208826, IMG submission 184451) | Active sludge microbial communities of municipal wastewater-treating anaerobic digesters from Hong Kong - AD_UKC115_MetaG (SPAdes)... | ecosystem: Engineered > Bioreactor > Anaerobic >...
TTCCAAGCCGTGGAGCTGCGCGGCTTTCGCAACTTTGTGGTTGGCACGCCCGCTGAGCAGATGCCCGTGATTGTCCCGCGCATCTGCGGGGTGTGTTCCACCGCCCACCATGTTGCCTCGGTGAAAGCGCTGGAAAACGTCTTTGGTGTCACCCCGCCGCCCTTAGCCAACACGATCCGTGAAGTGCTGCTTTTAGGGCAACTGATTCAGAACCAAGCAACGTCGCTCTTCATCTTTACGATGCCGGACCGTGTGGACGCTGAAAGTTTGTTTCACATGGATGAAAGTGAAGCCAACCGCGAGGAACAATTTTCCATTGCTCAAAAGGCGCTGAGAGTACGCAAAGTTGGCACCGATTTGATCACTTTGGCGGGAGGGCAGTTTATTCACCCCATCAAAGCGCACATTGGCGGCGTTTCCGGTGGTATTCCGCGCGCGGATGCTGAGCAAATGCTCAAGGAGCTGGATGAAATGCTGCCAGTAGCGTGCGAGCTTTTTAATACTTATTGGGATATGTCGATGGTAATGGGTGAACGTATCGGAAGCTGGGGTGATGATGAGCCAACTTACTATATATCCTCGACCACATCAGTAAAACCTAAGCTAAACAGTGGACATTTACGCATACTTAGCCCTGATGGCGAGGAGAAAGAGCACTTCACGCCAGAGGAGTTCGAAGAACGCATCGAGTTTGAGCAGACTGACTACTCCTACGCCGGCAAGACCAGCTATCAAGGGCAGATCCTGCGTGCCAACAGCTTAGCGCGCATCAACATCACTTCTTCCTTTGCGACGCCGATTGCCGATGGCTATTTGCAGCGTTTTAGGAACAACTTTGGCTCTCCCGCGCATGCTATCATGCTTTTTGACCTCTGCCGCGGTATTGAATTGGTCTATGCGATGGAGCGGACTATTGAGCTGCTTTCGGAAGACTTGAGCAGTGGTGAAACTGTGGTTGGCTATCAGGTGAAGGATGGAATTGGATATGGGCTGGTGGAAGCTCCGCGTGGACCGTTGATTCACCGATATGTGGTCGAAAACGGTGTGATTGCTGATGCGCAGTTCATTATCCCGACGGTGCACAATATGCGTGCTATCGAGCGCGCCCTGATGGTTGCAGGCAACCGCTATATTCATCTGGAAGGCATCAACTTAGAGCTGGAAAAAGCGGTGGGCAGGGTTGTGCGCGCCTTTGACCCGTGCATCTCCTGCGCGACGCAGTAGGGGAGAGAGCGGTGACAAAATGAGTGGTCAAAGTAGATTATTACGGAGAATAAAATGGAATATTTGATCAGCTCACCATTTATTGGCAACGAACTATGCGTTAGTATTGATAAAACTGCATTTGATAAATATCGAGAAGCTGCGGAAAATTTTCTTCAAATTAAACTCATTGAAGAAAAATTTGATTTGATCCTACAAAACTTCCAAGAATTTCAAAGTGAGCTAATTTCACAAGCAATCAATTATGGTTTTGACCTTTTCTATTCTCAAACCAGATTTATCAATAACAGGCTTACGATAAACCGAAGGATTGCTAATTTCCTAATGTCTGTCCGCTTATATTTGGATCAGTATCCTAACCATATCACACAAATTTACGGAGAAAAATCAGAAGTTTCTTGTTCATTAACCTACTATCAACAATCTGTTTATGATCAGGATTTGTTCTTTCAGGTTTTGTACGAACTCCGCAACTACGTGCAGCACGCTGATCTCCCAGTACATCTATATTCTTACTCTGGTCGCTGGACAAGTTTAGATGATGAAGATGGCAAACTTTGTTACAAAACCATTCCTTATATCAACGTCCTCTCTCTTAAAGATGAACGTTTTAAGAAGGAAACCGTAGAAAAATTACAGAAAATGTTCGACAAGGATTATCTGGACCTGCGATTTCTCCTTGGAAAAGGGTTAGCAAGTTTAGTTAACATCCATATGAAATACAAGGAGTTAGTAGCCGAGGATTTAAAAGAATGGACTGCTGAACTTAACGAGTTGCTAAGTGTTATCCAGCCAGAAAACCGAGACCATCAAATATCCATTGCATGTTTACTGCGGAAAGAAGATGGCAAAATTCTCGAAAAGATAAATGTTGCAAAGGCACTCTTAGACGATTATGAATTCTTGAACAATAGACATACAGTACTAAATAAAATTGATTGTTGGATTTTCACCAACGAGATTAACGAAAAAGAAATCAACATCAATCGATAAATTTTCGGTTTCTTGTTCTATTGAGAACGGACAAAGTTAACTGCGATAACTTAACTTCCTTCAACAATTTTTATTTCTTCCTCTGTAAGACCGTAAAGCTCGTAGACCAGGCGGTCGATTTCTGCGTCGGTAGCGGCGATGGCGCGCTGGACCTGCACGTTTTCTTGCGGGGTCGTTGATGGATAACGGAGCATTTCAAGCATTTTGCCAACCAGTGCAGTTATCTGATTTTGTTTGTTGGCAATTTCTTTGTTTGAGCAGTCAATATTCTTTATAGGCAACTGGGATACATACTGATAGATATATCGGAGATAACCTCCTCTGTACGAAGAGGAAATATTCCTGTAAAGATAATTCATTAACTTGGAATTTAGCAAACCTAATAAATAAAAATCTTCAACAGGAATAATATAAGCCGTATTTCCACAGTGCAATTTCCCCGCTTTGTCCATTGTAAAGTTACCATGTAGTGAAATATCAGGAAACATTATTTTGGGTAATTGAAACTCAGGGTAGTAATCACAAGCGCGCAATTCCCACCAGTAGTCTCCTTTGTCGAAGCGAGCAATAGCTTCTTTCTCATATTTCTTAAGATGATTTGCGATAGCGGGGTATTGGTCTGAAAACCAGGTCCAGGCATTTCCTTTGCGGTGTTGATTGGTCCAACCTCGTGGAATAAGAATCAAAAATTGCTTAACCTCAATTGGTGCATAGCGTTTGATATCGCGCCCGTGGGCAAACGGCTTGATAACTTCAGCGCTGCGCGGATCTTCTGCAATGAGTCTGTCTTTGGTGGGCTGGTCAATCACGAAGGCTTTGTTTAATCCGGTAAGAATGCCACGATAAATTTTCCCGTGAACGTAATCACCCAGGGGAATAGCATTTTGGCGGAGCTTTTCGAGCAAATTCTGGGTAGCTTGGCTGGCAAGAGACCAACCCTCGTCTTCAAAACGGGTTTGGTCAATGGCGTCACCGTGCGCTTGCACATATTCCTTTAGAGAGGAGAATTCGAGGGTGGCAACGCTGGTAACCCAGGGGTGATAATGAGGCGTATTGTTGGAAACGCGCAAAATGAGGGGGTAAGTTGTGGCGCTGGTAAAGACTGGCAGGTCGCCAAAGTCGGTGATTTCTTCAATGCATTTGGTCTTAAGCCATTGGCGCAATTTGAGTCCGTAGTTAGCGCGCAGCCATTTATTGGCAACGATGTAACTGAACTGCCCCCCGGGAGCGAGCAGCTTGATCCCTTTTTCAATAAAGTAGCTGTAAAGGTCAGCTGTTCCAGTAAAAACTTCGTAGCTAGATTGGTAATATTGCTTATCAAGACCCAAACTCTCCTGTCGCACATACGGCGGATTACCAATCACCGCGTCAAAGCCGCCCTGCGCGAAGACCTTCGGGAATTCCCTCTGCCAGTCAAATGGGTTCACCCGCTCCACCTCTGCCTGGTCCGGCAGCAGTTGACCCTTGAAGTAATCCCAGCCAATCAGCGAGTTGCCGCAGCGGATATTACGCCCCAGGTCGGGCAGCACGCGCTCAAACCCAAGCGTAAGCTGGCCGCTCTCTTGCTCCAGCAGCTTGAGCAGCAGCGAGAGCTTGGTCACTTCCACCGCCTGCGCGTCGATATCCACCCCATAGATGTTATTGACCAGGATGCGCTTGCGTTCAGCGGTGCTCAGGCGGTACACTCCGGCGCCCATCGGCACCAGCGCAGGGCTTTTCCCGCGCGCAAAGCTTTCCGGGTCGTGCTCCAGGTAATAATGCTCGTGCCAGTCCAGCAGGTATTGGTAGGCACCCAGCAGAAACGAGCCGCTGCCGCAAGCCGGGTCCACCACCGTCAATTCGGAAGCTTCCGCGAGCGTCTTGCCTTCCAGCAGTTTACCAACTGTGTTCTTGACGATGTAATCCACGATGTAGCGCGGGGTGTAGTACACGCCGCCGGCTTTGCGCACCTCGGGCTTCTCTTCCACCCTAGCCTGCCCGCCCGGCGTCAGGTGGATGACCTTGCCGAGGAACTGCTCGTAGACCTGCCCAAGGATTTCCACCGGAATCTCCTTGAAGATGTAGGGGCAGGGATAGTACATCCCCCGGATAATCTCCTTAAGCACTTTATCGTCAATCTGCAGCCCTGGGGTAAGGCTGTCCGGGCTGGTGGTCTGGTCTTTTTCCGCGCTGAAGTGGAACAAGCCGGAGTTGTACTTTTCATCAGCGTGGCGGAAGAGCTCCAGCAGGGCGGGGTAGATGGCTGGTTTTTGCGTGAGGCTCAGCAGCTTTTCTTCCGGCTCCAGACTGCGGTCCTCGCAGATGCGCAGGAAGATGATGCGGTCGATGGTCATCTGTACGGCATAGTTGAGCTGGCGTTCGGTCAGGTTGCTGGCGCGGTTGCGCAGGGCGATATTGCGTGCCAGCAGGTCGCGCCATGCTTCAATATCTTTGAGGAAAGCGTCATCTACCTCGGTGGTGCCTTTTTTGCCTTTGGTTTCGACTACGTAGCGGTCAAACGCGCCGCTGAGGATGGCTTGGGGTGAGAACAAACCGACCAGCTCATCCCAGCGCTCGACGTACTCGCTGAAGCTGAGTAGCATCAGGCGCGCTGTGGCAGCCGAATCGTGCGGGTCGGGTTTGTTGCGGCAGTCGTAGACAGCAAATTCCTCGAAGTCCGTAAGAATGGAGAGCGGCAGGTGTTTGTTCCAGGCGTAGCGCCGCAGTTGGAAAGCAGGGTAAATGTCATACTTGATATCCACGGCGGGTTTCTTGGCTTCCACGAAGAATTTGCGCTGCCCGGCAAGGCAGAAGGCGTAATCGGGCGCTTTGGTACTGTCTTCGATTTGCAGCGAGTCCTCTACGATGACCTCGCGGTATTGCGGGGCGTAGTTGTGCTCATTGTCCACGTCCCAGCCAAGAGCTTTGAAAAACGGGTTCAGGAACTCGACGCGCAGTTGGGCTTCGTTATACTTTCCGGAGTGGTAGAGCTCGCGCGAATCCTCAAAGCGTCGGACGAGGTCGTGGATGATGGCAGGTGCGGGCATGGGCAAGTCCTTATCAAGCAAAATGAAGCGGGAAGACAAGCATTTCCACTGGGTAACAATTGTATTATACCCTCCGCCGCACGTGGAGAGTGTTTTCCAGCCAAAAAATAAGGCCCCCAGTTGGCCGAGATTAAGCGCGCGCCTTCGTGCCAGAAAAAACGCAAATGCCGGCTGGGTCTTCGGCCGGGGTCTTACCTTAAAGTGAACCTGGAATTCTAAAGCGGCCAAAGCACCGGCACCATCAGCAAGGCGATGCCAAAGATTATTACCGTAAGCAGCGAGCCGACTTTGACAAAGTCCATAAAGCGGTAGTTGCCTGGTCCGTAAACCATCATACACGCTGGCTCAAGCGGGGTAATGTACGAAGTCGCCGCGCCAATAGCGATCATCATCGCAAAACTGCGCGGGTTCAAGCCTAGTTGTTGTGCCGTCTGAATTGCTATCGGTAAGACCACTACAGCTGCAGCCTGATTGGACATCGGCTGCGTCAGGACCATAGATAATAAAAAGAAGCCGCCCAATAAAAGTTTAGGATTTTGCCAACCCATCAGATCAACAACCTGGCTCGCCAAATAGGTCGCTAATCCTGAAACTTCCATTGCCTTCCCCAAGGCTAACATGCAGCTGATCAGAATAAGCGCACTCCAATTCATCGACCGATACGCTTCTGCTGGTGTGATGCAGCGGGTTAGGAAAATGAGAAATGTACCAACCATCGTTGCTACAGCCAGGGGCAGGATGTTTGTGGAAGCTAAAACGATCGTCAGGGCAAATATCCCTAACGCCAATGGGGCTTTTTTCGTATCCACAGGCGCTTCAATTGTGTCGCTGATAATACGGAAGCTATCGTCATTTTCTAAACTGGCGATGGTTTGCGGGTCTCCGTGGATGAGCAGCTGATCGCCAATCTGCAAACGCTCTTTCATCAGGCGCTCGTGTAATGTCTTTCCGCGGCGCTGAATGCCCAGCACTTCTATGCCAAAACGCTTGCGGAGTTTTAGTTCGCGTAAGGTTTGCCCCACCAAGCGCGAACCGGGTAATAACACTACTTCCGCCATGCCATGCTTCTTTTTTAGAGTCTCTGAAAGTTCATCTTCAGGGTTGCCGGTAAAGCGCACCACCTTGAGGTCGTTCAGCGCAAAAATCCCTTCGCGGCTGCCATCCAATACCAGTGAATCACCGGCTTTTATTTTCATCTTTTCTGTAGGTTTGAGGTCTCCTTCTTTGGGCCGGTGCATTGAGATGATCGCCAAATCAAAACTGTTCTTCAAACCCAGCTTACGGATCTCCTTGCCTACCCACTCAGACTTTTTTGGGACGATGACTTCAGCATAATAGCGAGAATTGCGCGGCAAGGTATTGTCTTCGCCCAAGTCACGCTCGGGGATGAGCTTTCTGCCGATGAAAAACATATAGACTAAACCGACGAATAAGATGATGATGCCGACGGGCGTCAGTTCGAACATACCCATCGGGGCATACCCATAGTCGGTCAACAACCCACTGACCACCAAATTGGTAGAGGTAGCAATGGCGGTCATCGAACTGGAGAGGATCGCAGCAAACGCTACCGTCATGAGCATTTTTGAGGGATGCTGCTTGAGTTTCTTGGAAATGCTCAATGTGACCGGCAGGAAAAAAGCCGTAGAAGCGGTATTACTGGTGAAGGAGCCCATTCCAGCTGTGGCTAAAGATACCAACCAGAATAGTCGGTTTTTATCTTCGCCAACCTGCTCGATGATCCAGCGTGTGACCATTTGAACGAACCCCGTTCTGATTAAGGCTGTGGTCAGCAGCAGTAACCCCAGAGTTTTTATGGCGGTATCCGAGCCAAAGCCGGCGATGCCTTCCGCTGGCGTGAGAATGCCCGTGATGATCAGCGCGATCATAATGCCGATGCCGATCACATCAGCTGGTAATGCATCCAGACTAAAGAGCACGATGGCAATCGCAATAATGATCAGGAGGATGATCATTGTGGTGGTCATTGGTTTAACCTATACCCTCAGCTGGGTTCAGCTTGCTATCAAGAAATATTGGGGGCGGAAAAAACATTAACATTCCAGCTTTTTGAATTAACAAGTGCTTGAATTGTATCATCACTGGAGAACAATTTATTAAAAAGAGGGTGTTGAAAATGTCCATAACATTAAAAAATGAATAACTTTATATTCAATAAGATCACTATATGTTCATATCCCCCCACCCCTTTAATTCCCCTCCCCAGCAGCTGGTTTCAGTGTAAAACTTTCCGTCCGATGCTGGTGAGGGGAAAGATGTATGCAGGCGGGGGCGGCCGCCCCCGCCTGCAAAAGAACCACCCTCTCCCAGCGGATTGACGCTAAAAAACGAACGTGATTCGGAGCTGGGAGAGGGCAGGGTGAGGGCAGATTGAAATGCTTAACTTTGAAAAAATTGGATGTAATCGATTAACCACTGTTTTTCAACAACCTCGTAATAAAATAGTATAGATGGTGGGATGAACATTTAGACCGAGTTGGCATTATTTGGGAGATATTTCGCGTTAAAGCGTTCCAGAATTTGCACAAATTCCTCGGGCAGCCGGGCGAGGGTTTCGGTGGTAATTTCTTGCGGTATGCCGCCATAGAAGGCTTGGGCGATGCCGCCTGCCATGCAGGCAATCGTGTCGCTATCCCCGCCCAGCGAAATAGCTAAGCGGATAGCATGCTCAAAGTCATTGGATTCTAAGAACGCAATAATTGCCTCCGGGACGGACCCCGGACAGGTTTCATCATGGCGGTTCTCCCGGCGGATTTGCTCTGGTGTACGCGAAAGGTCATAGCCAAAGCGCGTGCTGATCTCCTGCCTAATCTCAGACTTGCTGGCGGCATGCCGGGCGAGGTAAATGGCTAAGGCAACCGCCTGCGCGCCTTTGATGCCTTCCGGATGGTTGTGGGTCACCTCAGCGCTGCGCTGGGCTTCTGCAAGAGTCTCCTCGATGCTGTTGAAAGCAAAGCCCACCGGACTGACGCGCATGGCGGAACCGTTGCCAAAGCTGTTATAGGGCTTCGGGTCCTTTGAGTAAATCCAACTGTAAAAAAAGCCGCCATAGCCCCGGTTGGGGTAACGCCGGGCAAAGTCTTGATAAGCCGCGGCGTAATCCAGTCCATCCAGCAGCACCTTTGCCGTGGCAAATGTTAGTACGCTATCATCGGTAAAGGTAGACTTTGGCGAAAAAAGCGGGAAATCAAGCCCACGATAATTGTTAAACTCATAGACCGAGCCAACAACATCCCCAACAATGGCACCCAACATTTGGTTTACCTCTCCCCGCGGCACTCGGCTTGCAGCTGTTCAAAAAACTCCCTGAGGAAGGCATCCCGCTGAGCAGCTAAGCTCTTGCCGGTGGCGGTATAAAGCGCATCTTTCACATTGCGCAGCTTATAGAGGTATTCGTGGTAAGCGCTGTACTGCTCCCCAGGGGCAGCTTTACCCTCGCGCAAGAACTGCTCGGATGGCTCAGCATAAGCCGGTTGGCCTGCCAGGGTGGCAAAAGCAATCGTGCGAGCCGCGCCGATGGCGCCTAGTACGTCCAGCTTATCCGCGTCGAAGAGGCACTTGGCTTCCAGTGTTTGGGGGCGCTCGCCCTGGTGGCGGAAGCGGTGTGCGCGGATGCAGTGCTGCACTGATTGGATGCGCTCCTCAAGCCAACCCTCGGCACTGAGCACCTCGCCGGCAAATTGCGCCGAGGCTAAGTGATGTTCTAAACGCTGATTGCCATCGCCGCCAGGCGCTGCGCCGGCTGCGTCATGCAGCAATGCAGCAGCATGCACGATCTCCAGGTCGGCGCCTTCTGCCAGGGCAATTTTCTCGGCAATCCGATAAACGCGCAGCACGTGCTCAAAATCGTGCACTGGGTCAGCAGATTGATACCAGGTTCGAGCTTGAGCGATGGTAAGAGTCATGGCGCAATTATAAAGGATTAGCCAACGGTGATGTGAATGTAGCCCAGCAGCCAGCCAACGAAGATCAGCACTGCAGCTAAGATCAGAATGACCTTGATCACGCGCCAAGCCACTTTGAATACCCCGCGCAGCACTAAAACAAGTGCGGCGATGCCTAATACTAAGATTACCAGGTTATTTGCCTGGCGAATAAATTCCCAATTTGTCGCAATTGTCATAGCTCAGCTTAACGGGTAAACTACGCCTTTCTTGATCACTGTGGATACAAGATTCGTGCCGTAACGGTAGCTGAGCATACGGTAATCCGGGACTTTGAGAATGATCAGGTCGGCTTGCTTGCCCGGGGTGAGCGAACCCAGCCGATCGGCTAAGCCAAGCGCTGCAGCTGCATTGATCGTACTGGCGGCTAAGGCTTCGGCCGGCGTGAGCTTGAGGTAGCGGCAAGCTAACGCTTGAATGAACTGCAGCGATTCATTCCAGCTAGTGCCCGGATTCAGGTCAGTGGCAAGCGCCAGAAGCCCGCCGGCAGCAATAATTTCTCGCGCTGGCGTGTATTCGGATTGAGCTAAGCCAAAGGGCGTACCGGGCAGCGAAATGGCAACGGTATTACTTTCGGCTAACTTCTGGATATCCTCAGCCGAGGTCTTGACCAGATGATCGGCGGAGATGGCGCCCAATTCTGCAGCTAAGCTGGCTCCCCCCAGGTTGGCAAACTCATCGGCATGCAACTTGAGCGGGAAACCGAGCTCTTGCGCACGTAGTAAAATGCGCCGGGTTTGAGTCAGGTCAAAGACGCCCTCTTCACAAAAGACGTCCACAAAAGGCAAAGCCCGCGCCGGGGCGTGCGCCTGCCACCAAGTTTGCACTGCCGGCAGAGCCTCGTTGCAAAGGAAGTCAGTGTATCCTTCGGTATTGCCAGCAAATTCTGGCGGGATGGCGTGTGCGCCCAGGTAAGTGGGGATAAGCTCGAGCGGTCCCTCTTCATCCAGTTTGAGGATCACCTCGAGCTGCTTAAGCTCAGTCTCAATATCCAGTCCATAGCCTGTCTTGGCTTCCAGGGTGGTGGTGCCATGGGCAAAAGCGGTTCGGGCGCGTTCGCGGGCTTGTGCGAGCAACTCCTCAAAGCTGGCTGCGCGCGTGGCTTGCAGCGTGGCGGCAATCCCGCCGCCAGCCGCCATAATTTCCATGTAAGACTTGCCCTGCAGGCGCATCTCAAACTCGTCCACACGATCACCCGCCCAGACCAAGTGGGTATGTGGGTCCACCAAGCCGGGCAGCACAGCCCTACCGCCGGCATCGAGCAGGTCTGCTTCGGGGTGCGCCAGCAAGAGCGCCGCTGGCTCGCCCACGGCTAAAATGTTCTCTCCATCTAAAAGCACTGCGCCGTGCGGCAGGATGTTGAGCGTGCCTAACGCCACGCCGCGCTGTGGCTCGGGCGTGAGCTGAATGACCTGGGAAGTATTATGGATGAGTAACATGCCTGTATTGTAACGGAAAATGTATTATGCGTTAGCGCGGTTTAACTCTGCGCTGCTCTTTCTGAGGGTGATGACCATCTTGGTACCTTGGTCCTTGCCGGCGGAATAAGCCTCTATGCTGCAACCCATCGCCTCGGTGAGCGCTTTGCAGATCGCCAGCCCCAAGCCCATCTTGCCCTTGCTTGAGAGGCATAAAAGGAAATTTTCCTTGTGACTTCATACATAGTGTTATAATCGTAAAGTAACCCCTAAACATCAGATGTCAAAGTAAAGGAGGAATGCTTATAAGATCCATCGCTGAAAACCATAATTTCCGCTCACCTGACACGATTAATAAATGAGGAGAGAAAAAATGCGTACTACGAAGTTGATCAGTTTGATGTTTGTTATGGTCCTCTTGGCTGGCTTGGCAGCAGGCTGTACACCCAAAGCAGAGGAATCTGCAGTACCAACGGAAGTCGTCATAGGCGTATATGAACCTATGACCGGTGCCCAGGCTGCTGGCGGCGTTCAGACCATGCAGGGTGTGAACCTCGCTTATGAACAGAGGGGGGAAGTGCTCGGCGTGCCGATTCGGATGGTGCTGGTGGATAACCGCAGCGATAAGGCTGAATCTGCTACCGCCATGACCCGCCTGATTGAACAGGAAAAAGCCATTGCAGTGATCGGCAGTTATGGCTCTTCCAACTCCATGGCTGGCGGAGAAGTCTCTGAGAAGGCAGGTATTCCTGTCATGGGCTGCTCCCCAACCAATCCGCTTGTCACTGAAGGCAAGGAATTTTATTTCCGAGCCTGCTTTATCGATCCTTTCCAGGGTCGCGTTATGGCAAAGTATGCAGTTGAAAATGGCATTAAGAAAGTGGCAATCATTCAGAATATTTCCCAAGACTATTCTGTGGGCTTGGCTGCCTTCTTTAAAGAAGCATGGATCGAGCTGACTGGCTCTGCGGATGGCATTGTTGCTGAAACCGCCTACCAGGACGGCGACCAGGATTTCACTGCCCAACTGGGTGCCATTAAAGACGCTGAAGCTATTTTCGCCCCCGGTTATTATGGAGATGCTGCCCTGCTGATGAACCAGGCACGTGAAATGGGATTCAAAGGTCTGTTCATGGGCACTGATGCCTGGGAAGCACCAGAACTGATTTCCATCGGCGGTGAAGCTGCTGAAGGCGCCGTCTTCAGCTCACACTATTCTGCAGAAGCTGCCACCACGCCGGCCTCAAAACCATTTGTGGACGCGTTCATGGCCAAATACGGGGAAGCCCCAAGCGCTATGGCTGCTTTGGGATATGACGCCTACATGCTGGTGGTTGATGCAATTGAACGCGCCAATTCCTTCGATCCCAAAGCCATTCGCGATGCTATGGCTGCTACCGAAAATTTCGAAGGCGTGACCGGCTTTATCACTATCAACGATACAGGCGACGCTGTCAAGGACGCAGTTGTCCTCGAAGTGCGTGACGGTGCTTTCAAGTACCTCACCACGGTTAAACCTTAAGTCAGCAATACAGACAGGGCGCCCAGTTTATCTGGGCGCCTTTTTTCCCAAACGAGTCTGTAATCAAAATTTGTTTTACAGGAAAATAATATGACCATTGAATCCTTCTTGCAAAACCTTACCAATGGTATCTCGCTTGGAGCTCTCTATGCGCTCATTTCGATTGGATACACCATGGTTTACGGCATACTCCGTTTGATCAACTTTGCCCATGGTGACCTTGTCATGCTGGGGGCGTACTTTGCCTTTTATGGAGTTGCCTTGTTTTTGCTGCCTTGGTGGCTGGCATTCCCGCTGGCTATCCTGCTCACCACCCTTATCGGGATCATCATTGAGAAAGCAGCGTACAAACCTCTGCGTGAGTTCCCGCGCATTAACCTCTTCGCAGCCGCGGTTGCTGTAGCTTTCCTGCTGGAGAACCTGGCTATTGTTATCTTCGGAGGTCGTCCCAAGGCTTTTGCCCGCCCGGCATTTCTGGATCAGCTCCTCAATATTGGCAAGGTATCTTTTGTCAGTTACACGCCTGTTATCATCTTAACAGCAATCGTTCTATGCACCATTCTCATTCTTATCATAAACCGCACCAAGGCTGGCATAGCCATGCGCGCGCTCTCCAAGGATATTGAAACCACCGCTCTGATGGGAGTCAATACCAATCGCATTATTATGTTCGCCTTTATGCTAGGCTCATCTCTGGCAGCTGCCGGCGGTATTCTCTGGGCTATCAAATTCCCGCAGATCAACCCGCTAATGGGTGTGATGCCCGGACTAAAAGCGTTTATTGCCGCAGTTTTGGGCGGTATCGGTAATGTCTGGGGTGCTATGATCGGAGGATTGCTGCTCGGTGTGGTCGAAATTATGCTGGTCGCATTCTTTCCTCAGCTGGCAGGATACCGGGATGCGTTTGCGTATGCCATTCTGATCCTGCTGCTTTTGTTCCGCCCCACCGGCATTATGGGCGAAGTTCAGGCTGAAAAGGTGTAGTATGAAGAATATTTCACGCAACCAGATCCTCACACTTGTTTTCTTGCCTGTTTTCATCGGGCTATTGATCCTTGCCCAAGCTTTTCTCAATCCTTATTACCAGCGCATCCTCAACCTGTGTGCTATCTATTCCATTTTTGCAGTGACCTTTAACCTGGTGTTCGGCTATACTGGACAGTTTTCACTGGGGCATGCCGGCTTTGCAGCTATCGGTGCTTACATTTCAGCCCTGCTGACTCTCTCGCCCGAGCAGAAGGCAATGAACTTCTTTCTGAAACCCATCTTACCTGTTCTCGAAAATCTGCAGCTTCCGTTTTTCCCGACTTTGATCATTAGCGGGCTGGGCGCTGCCCTGGTAGGTGCGCTGATCGCCTGGCCTGCCCTACGCCTTCGGGGTGACTACCTTGCCATCGCCACCCTCGGCTTCAGCGAAATCATCCGCGTTCTGCTCGTAAATATGCAGTCGGTTACCAACGGCGCACTGGGTTTAAAAGGTATCCCCGGTCACACAAACCTATTGTGGTCCTGGGGCTGGTTGATCGTCTGCCTCTTCGTTGTCAAACGGCTGGTCGACAGCTCGTACGGGCGTGCCATGAAAGCGGTGCGCGATGACGAGGTGGCAGCTGAAGCGCTCGGTGTCGGGCTCTTCAAGCACAAGATGATGGCTTTCCTGGTCTCCAGCTTTTTCGTCGGGGTGGCAGGTGGACTGCTTGCCAACCTGATCAGCACGATTGATCCCAAAGTTTTCCAGTTCTTCCTGGCATATCAAATTGTGGGTATCACCGTGATGGGTGGTATGGGCAGCCTGACCGGCAGTGTGATCGCTGCCTGCCTGTACACCATCTTTCTGGAAGCCCTGCGCCCGATCGAATCCCAGTTCACAATCGGCAGCCTGACGATCCCCGGCATTCCCGGCATGCGCATGGTGCTCTTTTCCATTATTCTCCTGCTCGTGATCCTTTTTTACCGAAAGGGTTTGATGGGCAACAAAGAATTTTCCTGGGACGGATTGATCAAAATCTTTACCAAACGCAAAAAGAAACAAGTGGGCTCTACTGGAGGGACGCAGCCATGACCGTTCTTCTGAAACTTGAGAATGTTACCAAGCGTTTTGGCGGCTTGACCGCGGTCAATAAATTCTCGACCGAAATCCATGCCGGTGAACTCTGTGCTCTGATTGGACCCAATGGATCAGGGAAAACGACCATCTTCAATGTGATCACCGGTATTTATACTCCGACAGAAGGGCATGTGCTGCTCGGCGGAGATAATATTTCCGGCAAACGCCCTGACTTGATCACCGCCAAGGGCATTGCCCGCACCTTCCAGAACATACGCCTGTTCAAAGGCTTAAATGTTCTTGAAAATGTGATCGTTGGCAAGCATTTACGGCTGCATTCTGATCCTCTGTCTGCGGTACTGCACCTGCCCACATATCAGGATGAGGAAAAAGAGATGCGTCAGCAAGGACTCGTGCTGCTTGAATCTCTTGGACTGGATCACTTTGCCTATGATGAACCCACCTCCCTGCCCTACGGGCAGCAGCGCAAGCTGGAGATTGCCAGGGCGCTGGCAACCGACCCGCGCCTATTGCTGCTGGATGAGCCAGCTGCAGGCATGAGCCCCACAGATGCAGAGGAGTTGATGAAATTCATCCTCCATATTCTGGATCATTTCGACCTGACTATATTTTTAATCGAACATCAGATGCGCGTTGTGATGGGTATCTGCCCACGCATTATCGTCATTGACCATGGCGAGATGATTGCCGAGGGCAGTCCTGAAGTTATCCAGAACGATCAACACGTGATCGAGGCGTACCTGGGAGTGAGTGACCATGCTTAAAATAGAAAACCTACATGTGTATTACGGCGGCATCCATGCCCTGCAAAGCATTAGCCTGGAGGTTCCCGAAGGCAAGATCATCTCTCTACTGGGTGCCAACGGCGCCGGAAAAAGCACAACTCTGCGTACGATCATGGGCATAGTCAAAGCCTCGGAAGGCAAAATAGAATTCCTTGGCGAAAGCATCCTCGGGTTGAAATCCTTCCAGGTGGTGATGAAAGGAATCGCCCTCGTGCCTGAAGGCAGACGCGTCTTTACCAATTTGACCGTGACTGAAAACCTGGCGCTTGGTGCCTATATCCGCAATGATAAGGCTCAGATCCGTGAAGATATCGAGGAAATCTATTCGCTTTTCCCACGCCTGAAAGAACGCGAGAAACAAAGCGCGGGTACGCTCTCAGGCGGTGAGCAGCAAATGCTTGCCCTCGGTAGAGCGCTGATGTCCAAACCCAAGCTGCTGATGATCGATGAACCCTCGCTGGGGCTTGCGCCGGTTCTTTCTCAGGGCGTGCTCAGTAAGCTTAAAGAACTCAATCAGACCCGTGGGCAGACCATTTTGCTGATCGAGCAAAATGCGCATGCTGCCCTTAGTATCGCTGACTACGCCTATATCCTGGAAACCGGCATAGTGAAATTGGAAGGTCCCGCTGCAAATCTAGCAGGCGATGATGCCGTTCGGCGCACATATCTGGGGATTCACTGAGCAGTTCCCCATTTCGAGACGATTTCCTTTAATGCTTCACCAATTCTCACGAACGGGCGGCCTACCACGGTCGCCCGCCCAGACCAAGTGGGTATGCGGGTCCACCAAGCCGGGCAGCACAGCCCTACCGCCGGCATCGAGCAGGTCTGCTTCGGGGTGCGCCAGCAAGAGCGCCGCTGGCTCGCCAACGGCTAAGATGTGCTCGCCATCCAAGAGCACCGCGCCGTGTGGCAGGATGTTGAGCGTGCCTAACTCCGCGCCGCGCTGTGGCTCGGCGGTGAGCTGAATGACCTGGGAAGTATTATGGATGAGTAACATGCCTGTATTGTAACGGAAAATGCATTATGCATTAGCGTGGTTTAACTCTGCGCTACTTTTTTGAGGGTGATGACCATCTTGGTACCTTGGTCCTTGCCGGCGGAGTAAGCCTCTATGCTGCAACCCATCGCCTCGGTGAGCGCTTTGCAGATCGCCAGTCCTAAGCCCATCTTTCCCTTGCTTGAGAGGCGAAATTTCTCTGATTGATAAAAGCGGTCAAACACATAAGGCAGGTTTTCAGGACTGATGCAGGCGCCCGTATCTTCCACGATGAGCTGGACGGTATCATTCACGTGGGACCGCAAGGTCACATTGCCACCGGCGGGGGTGCCGCTCAGGCGGTAAGTGCTTACAGAAGCGATGGTTGTGGTGCTGCCATTAATAACCACACCGGAGCTGGGGGCGGAGCTGACGCTGCAGGCTGCCGTGAAAAGCAATCCAAGCAGGGTCAGGAGGGTTAAGATTTGTTTTTTCATTTTGTTTATCCTGTCATCTTGATAAGATGAGCAAAATTCTAGACCAATTTTCCTTTCTGCTGGTATATGCTTGGTATATATGGCAACTGATTTGCCTCTCCTGGCATTATTAACAGTTCAGGCGCAGCAGATCTGCCGCGCCTGAGGTTAGAAAACAAGCACAAGTTACTTTGTTACCAGCGGAAGGTAAAGCATTGAACCGCTTATCTCAAAATCGATCCCCGTCATGCGGCTGCCTATGGTGATTGCTATCGTGTCAGGCTCGCCATCGTGATTGGGATCATAAAACGAAACAATATCGGAAGGATCAGGCGGACCGCCGGATCCATTGAAATCGATCACAGCAAAAATGTAGTAATTTCCCTCCACAAGAACACGCAAGGAGTAGGGATCTCCGCCCAATTGATAGTCCACGGTTTCAGGGGGTCCGTCCAGGACTAAATGCGCGCCAATTTCAATCAACGGACTTTCACCGGGCCCTGTGTAAGTGACCGTGCCCTCAATGACGCCGGCGGTGGAGTAATATGCCCAGATTTTACCGGCCCGGTAGAGGGAGTTGCTGGAATCTTCATAATAATAGTGCGATGAAACAGCAATATCATCTACCCCGTCTCCATTGAGATCACCGGCTGCGCCAGCCTGGCGGGCAAACCAAGCATTAAACAAACCAGGGATGCCGGGTTGGTCAGCATGCCAATCCCAGTTGCTCATATCTCCGTTCACCCCCAGGTTTGGCCCCAAGTCAGAGCCATAATACACAAAAATACCAGGAGCGCCCAACTGGCAGCCAACGATCACGTCGTCATAACCATCATGATTAATATCCCCAGGGATGCCGGTGACCGTGCCGAAAGCAAATGCATATTGATTGCTTTCGGCTAACCAATCCGCATTATCAGGATTTCCTGATAAACCATCATTTATGCCGTTCTCCGAACCGTACCAGAGGAAGACAGCACCTTCATCAAAGGTCGGGTGATCGTGCACGTGAGATGAAATTACTACATCGTCATATCCATCGTCATTTACGTCCCCAGCGGTTCCCAAGAAGAGCGCAAAAGCAAGTGTACCTTGGTTGCTTTCTGCCATCCAATCCGCATTTGCGGGGCTGCCGGGCTCGCCAAAGCCAGTTTCTGAGCCATACCAGGCGAATGCGGCACCTTCATCGGTCGTGCCGTTATCGTACTTTGTCGCGCCAACGATCAAGTCGTCGTAACCATCCCCATTCACGTCGCCAATGCCACTTAGAGAAGCACCGAAATTGCTGGATGCCTGGTCCGATTCCGCAGTCCAATCCGGCGCACCCGCGGGTCCTGCAGCGGATCCATAGAACACATACACGCGCCCTTCATCAACAAATTCGTTATCCCATCCGCTTGAACCAATGGCGATATCATCAAAACCATCGCTATTCACATCTCCCAAGCCGGCAACTTTTACACCGACAGCCTGGCCTTCCTGGCTGCCTGTAAAGGTCCAGGCGGGTGTGGTTTCGAGACCATCTTCGGAACCCAGGTATAAGTACACTTTACCGACGTTTACGGTTTCAGGTTCAGCCAGATCATAACCGTGACTGCCGACCAGGACATCGTCAAATCCATCTCCGTTCACATCTCCTGCCCCAGCCACGCTGTACCCGAAGTATGCATCCGTCATTTCTCCGTCAACTACCCAATCCGGCGTGGTATCCAGCCCGGTGTAATAGCCATAAAACAGGTATGCCCGACCTGCATTTGTTATGGTTGAAGTATCATACCCATACGCGCCAACGATCAAGTCGTTATACCGATCGCCGTCCACATCACCCGCTGGCATCCAGGACTGACCGAGATAGTTCAATGACTGTTCGCCAGTGAAGGTCCAGCCAGGGGTGTTTGGCGGCAACATCTCTGTTGATGAACTTATTTCGCTTTGTGCGGAACTGGAGAACAAGGGCAGGAGCAATAACCCTGCCATTAATACAATTGTGAAAAGTTTTGGTTTGCGCATCGGTGATCCTCCTTCTGAAACATGTCTTGTTGATTAGGCGGTGGTCACAAGGCTATCCCGATATCTACGAAAATAATGGCGGGAGTTAGCCTTTGATCTTTGCCACGGCTTGGGTTGTGCGTGCCTTATTCAGATGTACGAGATTGTTTAGACGACTGCAAGGGTTTGTGCGCCTTTGGGAAGATGCTGCCCTGATTTTTATAGTATAAAGGATTTTTTTAGCAAATACAATACCATTTCGCCTATTTTAAGATTAAAAAATCATACGTAATCCAGGAATGGGCAATCATGATAAACTTTCCTGACCAATGGACCCCAAAAGTTTGTTTCTGCTGGAATATCCCAAGATCTTGACGAAGCTGAAGGCTTATGCTGCTTTCAGCGCCTCCGAGGCATTGGCTGGCTCCTTGCGCCCGACGGCGAACTTAGAAAAAGCGCGCACTCTGCAGCAGCAAACGCGCGAAGCCCGCCACTTGCTTTCACTCAGTGATTCCATTTCCTTTCAGGGTGCGGAAGACCTGCGCCCGCTGGTGGAGCGCACTAACCATGGTGAGACGTTAGAAGCCAGCGAGCTCTTGGCGCTGCGCAACACACTGGTGATCTCGCGGGAAGCCCGTCGCATTCTGGAGGCGCATGCCCAAGAGGTGCCGCTGCTTTCGGACTTAGGCGAGAGCCTCTCGGAAGGCTTGGGGTTGGTGGATGCCATCAACAAGTCCATTTCTGAACGCGGAGAGGTGCTGGATAGCGCCTCAGAGGCTCTCGGGCACATCCGCAGCGAGATGAAAGTGACCCATACGCGCCTGATGGAGCGCATGAACCGTTACCTTAACGACCCCGCTACGGCTTCCATGCTGCAAGAAGCACTCATCACCCAGCGCAGCGGGCGCTACGTGCTGCCTTTGCGCGCTGAGTTTAAGGGCCGTATCCCCGCTATCATCCACGATCAATCTGCTTCAGGTGCCACGCTTTTCATCGAGCCGCTGGCGGTGGTGGATTGGAATAATAAGATGCGTGAATTGGAGCTGGCTGAACGCGATGAAGTACTGCGTGTGCTGCGCGGGCTCAGCGAGCGTGTGGCAGAGCAAGCTGAAAGCCTAAAAGCCAGCACAGAGGCTATGGCTGCGCTCGACTTTGCGCTCATGAAGGCACGCTATGCGGATGATTTGCATGCTACAGAGCCTGAACTGGTACCTTTTGCCCAGGATGTGCCGGATTTTCACCCGGGCAGCGTGATCGAACTGCGGCGTGCGCGGCACCCGCTGCTGGACCCGGAAAAAGCGGTGCCGATTGACGTGGTTTTTGACCGCGAGACCTTTGCGGTGGTGCTCACCGGGCCGAATACCGGTGGCAAGACCGTCACGCTCAAGACGGTTGGCTTGCTCGTGCTCATGGCGCAATCCGGCTTGCAGATCCCAGCACAGTCAGGCTCGCGCCTGAGCGTCTTCAAGGATGTATTTGCCGATATTGGCGATGAGCAATCCATAGAGCAATCCCTTTCCACGTTTTCAGGGCACATTATGCAAATCGTGCGCATTCTCAAGCGGGCAAATCAACGCAGCTTGGTGCTGTTGGATGAGCTTGGCGCTGGTACCGACCCGCAAGAAGGCTCGGCTTTAGCCCGGGCGGTGCTCAGCGCGCTGCTCAACCGCAAAATTACTTGCATGGTCGCCACTCACTACCCCGAGTTGAAAACTTTTGCGCATGCCACGCGTGGCGTGCTGAATGCCAGCCTGGAATTCGACCTGGAGACGCTCAAGCCCACCTATCACCTTACGATGGGCTTACCCGGGCGTTCTAATGCCTTGGCGATTGCCGAGCGCTTAGGTTTGGACCGGGATATCATCGAGGATGCTCGCCACGAGCTCAACCCCACGGACTTGCGTGCGGAGGATTTGCTCGAGGAAATCCACCGTCAAAATGAGCTCGCGCGCATCAATTACGCTGAATCCGAAAAGCTGCGCCGCGAATTAGAAGCAAAGCAAAAAATTCTCAACGCCCGCTTAGAAGAGCTCGAAGCTGAAAAGAGCCATATTTTAGAGCGTGCCCAGGACCAAGCTGAGCAGGAACTCGAGCAGGTTCGCCAGGAGCTGGCTGAGCTCCGCCGGGAGATGAGCCGGCAGCGCACGAGTCCGACAGAGCTGGCACCCCTGGTGGAGAAGTTTGAGGAGGTTGCGGAAAAACAGGAAAAGATCGTGCGCAAAAAGCGTCAGCCGCGC
>Ga0208826_1001375_pt1 | contig 20650 bp, 20 predicted proteins | sample AD_UKC115_MetaG_FD_184451 | JGI IMG/M metagenome (GOLD analysis project Ga0208826, IMG submission 184451) | Active sludge microbial communities of municipal wastewater-treating anaerobic digesters from Hong Kong - AD_UKC115_MetaG (SPAdes)... | ecosystem: Engineered > Bioreactor > Anaerobic >...
GTCCTCCTGCTCCACGCGGCAGACCGGCGCGCCGAACGGAAACTGAGCTTCCATCGGAACACGTCCTTTCCGCTCCCATTATAGCGAAACCCGCCCGGCGCCGCAAGACGGGGATTCCTCCGCCGCGGTCCGGAGGATTCCTGCGGAATGCGGAGATCCGGCGGCTTCCATCTTTTGATTGTAAAATAGGCCGGCCTCTGATAAAATAAAAGCAAAAGAGACAGGCAGGAGGCACAAGGAATGGTTCTTTCCTTTACAGGCACCGGGAACAGCCGTTATGCGGCAAAGATTCTGGCAAGGGAACTGGAGGATGAGTGCTTCTCCATGAACGACGCCATTCGCTCCGGCAACCGGGAGGAACTTTTTTCGGAGCGCCCCTGGGTGATCGTGACGCCGACTTACGGCTGGCGCATTCCGGCCGTCGTGGAGGAGTGGCTCTCCTCCGTCCGCCTGGCGGGAAGCGATCAGGCTTGGTTCGTGATGACCTGCGGCAGCGGCACCGGCAGCGCGGCCGATTATCTGAAGAAGCTCTGCCGAAAGAAAGGGCTCCGGTACATGGGGCTTTGCTCCGTCGTCATGCCGGAAAACTATATTGCCCTGTTCCGCACACCGGAAAAGGCCGAGGCGCAGGCAGCTCTCGAGCGCGCGGTGCCGGTGCTCCGGAAGGCCGCCGCCCGGATCCGGGCAGGACTGATCTTCCCCACGAGGCGGTCGGGTCTGATGGGTGGTTTGGAGAGCGGGCTCTTCAACCGCGCGCTTTACCGTTTTGCCATCCGCGCGAAGGGCTTCCGCACGACGGATGCCTGCACCGGCTGCGGCAAGTGCGCCGCACTCTGCCCGATGCGAAACATCACCCTCCGGGACGACCGCCCGGTCTGGGGCGACGCCTGCACGCACTGTATGGCCTGCATCAGCGTCTGCCCGGAGGACGCAGTGGAATACCGGAATAAAAGCGTCGGGAAAATCCGGTACTACCTTGATGAGGACGGAAACCTGAAATAGCTCCCGCCTTTCCTAAAAAAAGACCCGTTTTTTCAAAAACCGACCGTATTTTGCATATCCCGCTGTCCGAAGCGTATAAAAAATATCAAAAAAGGAGCGATCGGAATGGAGCAGTACGATGAGGCCATCTTTGAGGCCGTGACGAAAATTGTCGCATCCACAACGGAAGAAAACGAGGACATCGTCAGCGCGGATGGCGGAAGACAGGTTGCCGCCTATTTCCGTGCGGTCTACGACGGCCTCGCAGGAAAAGAGCCGAAACCGGCCCGGCCCCGCGGCGGATTCGAGATTGTTCCGGAGGAGGACGGCGGCTGGCGGTTCCTTGTAATCGGCGCGGATGGAGAAACCGCGGGCATCTCTCCCGTCTATCCGAGCCTGATGGTCTGTCTTGACCGCCTGCGCGGCATGTGCGAATGACGAAATCCGCCATCAGGACCATCCGTTGAAGCGGTGGTCCGCATAAGCCTTGAAGAGCATCATACCGGCTCGCCTCTCAAGAGGCACCGAATTCACGCACACCGCAGCTGCGAAATATGACTCATGCCGCGGAGCCGGTGGATTCGTTATGCTAAAGCATCATGAAAAAGAAGCCCGGCGGGAAACCGGGCTTCTTTTATTCTCTTTATTCCAAAGGAGGCCGGGCTTTTCCGGCAGATCTGCCGGAAAAGAGATTTCGCCGGAGAGGATCATTTTTCCTCCGGTCCGAAGGCACCGGCCCGTGCCACCCGGCCGAACCTGCACTTCAGCAGGAGGGCAAAGTTGCGGGCCGTATGGCTCGCGTAAAAGAGGGTGCTCTGCTCCGTTTCAAAATCGTCCTCGTATCCGCCGGCCGCCGCGGGATACTCTCCCTCGTAAACTTTCCCGGCATCCAGCTTCTGCTCCAGCTCCTGGATCGTATAGAAGCGTCTCCGGTCGAAGCGGCTGTCCACCGTGCTCAGCACATCCACGGCGAATTCGGCGCAGGTAAAGGAACCATCCGCCAGAAAGCGCCTGTGGAACGGCACGCCGAACGCCGAAATCAGGTTGTAGGGATACCTGTCGCTTTCCGCGATCATCCGGGCGAAGCGCTCCTCCGTCTGCCGGTACTGCTCCTCGGTCACCGGCAGCGCACAGATCTTAACCCGCGTGGCGCCGAATTCCTTCCGGTAGCGGTCCGAATACTCGCGGACGAAGCCCCCGTAAAACGGGGTGTTTTTGTATCGGCGCGCATAGGAATACATTCCGTCGACGCTGCCATCCAGCGAAATGGAGACATGATTGTACAGATTCCGCGTGACCACCCGGATCAGCCGGCCGATCTTATAAGGAGTGGACGTAAACACGACATAGAGGCAGTGCTGCCCCCGGTTTACAGATAAATCTTTCATGTTACCCGCCAAAATTGAAAATTGATCCGCCGGCCGGCTGCTGGCCGCGCCGCCGTTCTGCGTGTTACTATACCATAAATCCCTGCAATGCGCAACGTGGTTAGCCGAATGGAACTCACACCTTCCTCTCAGTTTTCATAGACTGAATTTGCAGCCGGCACATCGCCGGACCATCGGAACGAAGGGAGGAAACCGCGGTGCGGATCCATATCGTTAAGGCAGGGGAAACCATATATGGGATTGCCAGACAGTACGGCGTCTCCACGTCCAGAATTCTCATCGACAACGGCCTCTCGGCACTCTCCCGGCTCGTCGTCGGGCAGGCGCTCATCATCACGCTGCCCGAGATCGTCTACGTCGTCCGGCGCGGCGATACCCTCGACTCCATCGCCGCGGCCTACGGGACGACCGCCGTCGTGCTCATCCAGAATAACCCGGAGCTTGTGGATAATCCGGCGCTCCGCATCGGGCAGGAACTGACCATCCGCTTCCGCGGAGCAAAAACCCGAACCATCCGCATCAGCGGGTACGCCTATCCGCACATCAACCGCGACACGCTGATGCACGCGCTGCCGTTTCTGACATATCTCATGATCTTTTCATATGGCTTCAACGAAAGCGGCGAGCTGATTCCCATCGACGACAGCGAGCTGATTCGTCTGGCCTACCGGTTTCAGGCGGAGCCCATCATGGTGCTCACGACGATCACGGAGGGAGGCTCCTTCTCCACCGAAAAGGCAAAGCGCCTGCTCAACGATAAGGACTACCAGAACCGTGTGCTGAACAATATCCTCGCGGCCATAAAGGAAAAAGGCTACGCCGGGCTCGACGTGGACTTCGAATTCATCGCGCCGGAGGACGCGCAGGCTTACCTCGACTTTCTCTCCAATGCCAAGGCGAAGCTCTCTGCGGAGGGTCTGCTGCTGAGCGTGGCCCTTGCTCCCAAAACCTTCGCCAACCAGCCTGGGCTGCTGTACGAGGCGCACAATTACCCGGCTGCCGGCACCATCGCAGACATGGTCTTTCTGATGACATACGAATGGGGATACACGCATAAGCAACTAAGATATACCCAGTTCATCCCCGCATACGCGGGGCTGATTGACACGGCCATGCAGATGATCGCGCAGTGCATCGGTTCATCCCCGCATGCGCGGGGATGATCACACTTTCGTTGTTGACAGTTCTTTTGCTGCCGCGGTTCATCCCCGCATGCGCGGGGCTGATGGGAGATGCACTAAAAAATAGCCTCGAACTCGCCCGGTTCATCCCCGCATACGCGGGGCTGATTGATTCCCCACAGTTTTTTCATCCTAACCCCTCCGGTTCATCCCCGCATGCGCGGGGCTGATGCAGGGACAACCCCGGAGATCCGGCAGCGGCCTCGGTTCATCCCCGCATGCGCGGGGCTGATGAAGATCACTTTCGCAGCGGTCAGGTCAGTAGTACGGTTCATCCCCGCATGCGCGGGGCTGATGCTTCTGGGTATGCTTTGCCGTTGGCTGTTAGTTCGGTTCATCCCCGCATGCGCGGGGCTGATGTGTCGATTCGGAGATAGGTACCGGAAAGAAATGCGGTTCATCCCCGCATGCGCGGGGCTGATGGAGGGCTTCGTGAGTGTACGCACAAATAGAAACGGTTCATCCCCGCATGCGCGGGGCTGATGTTGGGCCAGTCGCTCCAGTGTTTCCGGTATCTCCGGTTCATCCCCGCATGCGCGGGGATGATGTTGTTCAGGCTCGCGAGGCTCTCGAGGCGGTGCGGTTCATCCCCGCATGCGCGGGGCTGATTTTTGCAAAGTTACAAAAGGAAATAGCCATACACGGTTCATCCCCGTATGCGCGGGGCTGATTACTCTACATCAAGCGGAAAATCCTCTGTGACTTCGGTTCATCCCCGCATGCGCGGGGCTGATTTTATTATAATAGGAAGAATTATTCTGGTAAATCGGTTCATCCCCGTATGCGCGGGGATGATACGCCACAGGCGGACACGGAAACGTGCTGAATTTCGGTTCATCCCCGCATGCGCGGGGCTGATTCCTTTTCTTAAAAATCTTGCCGTCGACATAGATCGGTTCATCCCCGCATGCGCGGGGCTGATCCACGAACGCCACATCCGTACCGCCCAACCCCGTCGGTTCATCCCCGCATGCGCGGGGCTGATTTTCATTGGTTCCCAGATCCGGAAGGCGGCCGGTCGGTTCATCCCCGCATGCGCGGGGATGATGGACGGAAACGCGGTGCTATTGTTGTGTATGGATCGGTTCATCCCCGCATGCGCGGGGCTGATGCCGAGGACTGCAAGGATTTCGGAAATATGTACCGGTTCATCCCCGCATGCGCGGGGCTGATCGCCTCGGGGCCACGTGGCGAGCTGCTTGACAACGGTTCATCCCCGCATACGCGGGGCTGATATACGATGAACGAAATTGCAGGACGCCGGCGCTGCGGTTCATCCCCGCATACGCGGGGCTGATGTTGCGCCGGTCGGGCCAGTGCTGCCCGTATCGCCGGTTCATCCCCGCATGCGCGGGGCTGATGTTTTCGGCCTACCTGAGGGATTTCCGGATTGTCCGGTTCATCCCCGCATGCGCGGGGCTGATTGCTGATGGTACGGTAAAAAAGGCGCATTATCATCGGTTCATCCCCGCATGCGCGGGGCTGATGGCAACTCGTCGCTACTTCTGTTGGAGACTATGCGGTTCATCCCCGCATACGCGGGGCTGATTGCCCGGCTCACTCTGCGATTATTAGGCGTGGGCGGTTCATCCCCGCATGCGCGGGGCTGATACGAGCTGCATCTATGAGGTATATCGCCCGGTGCGGTTCATCCCCGCATGCGCGGGGCTGATCTGTTCGTTGTGTGTATAAATCCTGCGGTATGCCGGTTCATCCCCGCATGCGCGGGGCTGATTTGAGTCGATGAGGGGCGACCGGGGGCAAGCGCCGGTTCATCCCCGCATGCGCGGGGCTGATGCGGATAAAAGCGCTGCAAAAAATCTGTTCGTACGGTTCATCCCCGCATGCGCGGGGCTGATAGCAATGACGGCGTTTTTTTCGGCGTTCAAGCACGGTTCATCCCCGCATGCGCGGGGCTGATTCTTCTCTCATGAATAATACTTGGATGCTCATGACGGTTCATCCCCGCATGCGCGGGGCTGATGGACGAAATCAGGGAGAAAAACATCGGGCTTCTCGGTTCATCCCCGCATGCGCGGGGCTGATAACTTGATTTCTTTGCCCAAACCCTGGGATTCACGGTTCATCCCCGCATGCGCGGGGCTGATGAGAATGAAAGGAGTACAGTAAAATGGCAGAGACGGTTCATCCCCGCATGCGCGGGGCTGATGTCATGGCCTCCACGGTGGCACTGATCTGCAGTACGGTTCATCCCCGCATGCGCGGGGCTGATTTTGTTGATGCCGGTGACTGCCTGTCTAAACTCCGGTTCATCCCCGCATGCGCGGGGCTGATTTTCTTTGCCACATTATCAATGCCCGCGTAAGCCGGTTCATCCCCGCATGCGCGGGGCTGATTTTATCCGCCGCGCTGATGCACTCGCCGCCGCGCGGTTCATCCCCGCATGCGCGGGGCTGATAGAGACAGAAAGGAATTGAACAAGTCAATAAACGGTTCATCCCCGCATGCGCGGGGATGATCCAATAAACACATTCAATTATCCTCACTTTCGTACGGTTCATCCCCGCATGCGCGGGGCTGATTTCCTCTATTATATGTTGTGCGGATTTCTCTATCGGTTCATCCCCGCATGCGCGGGGCTGATGCCGCCGCCGCCGATATCCTCAAGGATGCCTCTGGTTCATCCCCGCATGCGCGGGGCTGATAATAGGCAAGTTTTACCATTGCTTCAAGCTGAACGGTTCATCCCCGCATGCGCGGGGCTGATGAATCAAGACGGGATTTATAATAGAGCACCCGTCGGTTCATCCCCGCATGCGCGGGGCTGATAAATTCCTGCATACCCTGTCATAATAAGCCGTTCGGTTCATCCCCGCATGCGCGGGGCTGATTGCATCCAGTGTTATCCATTACTGCGTTATCACGGTTCATCCCCGCATGCGCGGGGCTGATTCTGTTTGCGAGTTTGGAAATGGCACCGCCTGCGCGGTTCATCCCCGCATGCGCGGGGCTGATTCACGCGGAAACTTTTCAGTCGGCATCAGCGCGGCGGTTCATCCCCGTATGCGCGGGGCTGATGTATATTGCATATTCCCCTACGTTGCAGCATCTTCGGTTCATCCCCGCATGCGCGGGGCTGATTTCGTATGATGCTGTGGCGTTGCCGCGGAAAAACGGTTCATCCCCGCATACGCGGGGCTGATGTGAAGCCGAGCGTCACCGAGCGGCATGAAATCGGTTCATCCCCGCATGCGCGGGGCTGATTTCTTTGCAGGAGGTTAGATACTTTCTGGGGTGCGGTTCATCCCCGCATGCGCGGGGCTGATGCACCGGCCCGCCCCGATCTGTGCGTCTCCCCTCGGTTCATCCCCGCATGCGCGGGGCTGATAAAATTGGCGAGTGAGCGCCCGCGGCTCCTTAACGGTTCATCCCCGCATGCGCGGGGCTGATTTTCAACGCCATCGGCAACATTGCCTGCCTGCACGGTTCATCCCCGCATGCGCGGGGCTGATGTTATCGGCAGCGGCTTCGGCGGCCTTTTTGACGGTTCATCCCCGCATGCGCGGGGCTGATTATTTTCATTCGGCGACGAAAATTTTCACTTTGCCGGTTCATCCCCGCATGCGCGGGGCTGATTGGTTGAGAACGAGGTGACGATGGCGGGGATTCCGGTTCATCCCCGCATGCGCGGGGCTGATGAGGTCTTGCGCCGCTTGATACCGGACGCTGTCGGTTCATCCCCGCATGCGCGGGGCTGATGAATAAAGATGCCGCCGAAAGCCGCAGCGCATATCGGTTCATCCCCGCATGCGCGGGGCTGATTCTTTCTCGGCGTGCTGTGACAGCTCTATGAGCGTCGGTTCATCCCCGCATGCGCGGGGCTGATGTTGGTTTGGTCGATGTCCAGCGGTTGCGTGGGCGGTTCATCCCCGCATGCGCGGGGCTGATGCCTGTCCACAGCGTCGCCCAACGCGTCCCGGAGCGGTTCATCCCCGCATGCGCGGGGCTGATGCTTCAAAAATTCGCCTGCGTCCTTCGACAATTCGGTTCATCCCCGCATGCGCGGGGCTGATGCGGCGGCAGGATAACGGCGGCAGTTTTGACGGCGGTTCATCCCCGCATGCGCGGGGCTGATGTATATCGGCGGCAGGCTTCACAGCCTGCGGCGGCGGTTCATCCCCGCATGCGCGGGGCTGATCTTTGCATTCCAGAGCAAAATCCGCACTGATGTCGGTTATCCCCGCATGCGCGGGGCTGATGTTCATCCTCTGCAATCCCTCCTGTTATATAGTACGGTTCATCCCCGCATGCGCGGGGCTGATGCTCCGGGATGCCCTGGAAGATGCGGTGAACACGGTTCATCCCCGCATGCGCGGGGCTGATGATCACTCCCAGAGGAACTTACGGAAGCTACATCGGTTCATCCCCGCATGCGCGGGGCTGATACCACACGAATAGTTTCACCAATAGCAGGACACGGTTCATCCCCGCATGCGCGGGGCTGATGAATAAGGTTTTTCGGGGAGGCGACGGGATGAAGCGGTTCATCCCCGCATGCGCGGGGCTGATATGCGAAGAACAGCGACAGCGCCGAAGCGCTTACGGTTCATCCCCGCATGCGCGGGGCTGATCTTTGTTGATGCCGGTGATCGCCTGCTTAAATTCCGGTTCATCCCCGCATGCGCGGGGCTGATTTCTGCAGCATCCGTGAACCGTTCCGCCAGCTGCGGTTCATCCCCGCATGCGCGGGGCTGATGTTATGGCGGGGAATCTTTTTGCCGATTTACAATCGGTTCATCCCCGCATGCGCGGGGCTGATGCCGGGAGCGTTTTCAAGCAATAAAGGGTACGACGGTTCATCCCCGCATGCGCGGGGCTGATGGGTTCCGGCGCCGAGCGAGGTCAGGTATGCCGCGGTTCATCCCCGCATGCGCGGGGCTGATCATCTCCGAGATCTTCGTGTTTCAGTCCCTCGCGCGGTTCATCCCCGCATGCGCGGGGCTGATTTTCTCTCGGAGGTTCTGACTATGGAATATGAGCGGTTCATCCCCGCATGCGCGGGGCTGATGATGTAATAGGCGCCGTTCTTGGCAACGCCCGCCGGTTCATCCCCGCATGCGCGGGGCTGATGCGATCAAATTTTCAACCCGGCCGCGTTTTTTCGGTTCATCCCCGCATGCGCGGGGCTGATGCCATTGGTCTGCCTCACAACGTCGCGTTGAATTCGGTTCATCCCCGCATGCGCGGGGCTGATGATAAGTAACAGCATCCGCCAGCGTGGTAAATGCGGTTCATCCCCGCATGCGCGGGGCTGATGTGGATAAGTTGTTTGTCAATACAGCATCTTCACGGTTCATCCCCGCATGCGCGGGGCTGATTCTGTCGAGGATTCCCAACTGCATAGCCGCAACCCGGTTCATCCCCGCATGCGCGGGGCTGATGGTTTGCGTAGATGACGTAACAGATCTGTCTGATCGGTTCATCCCCGCATGCGCGGGGCTGATACTAAAAAATAGCCTGAAATTACCCGTTTTTTATCAAACTGATGCCGTCTAAGTCTATGACTTTTCTGTGTGGATCTCCCCACATTTCCAGAACGAATCCCTGCTCATTCGGGTACGAATAAGCCAAGATTGCGCCGCCGGTTCCACATTCTGCTCTGATCTTTTCCCAAAGCAGGGTGCGGACTGTGGAGCTGACTGTGCCAAGGAAAACCCCAGCCTTGAGCTCCAGAAGAAACCTCGTACATTCTCCGCGAAGTCCTTCCGGAACATTTTCCATTACGATCATCGTCATCCGGATTCATCGGCGTGATTCTTCCCGCCTGCGATCGTTCTCGCATCCCCATCCCAGATGTCTCCTGTTTCCGGAGCCGTTATGTCCTCGGAAGCCTTCTTTATCATAAAAATCCATTCGATATCTTCGGGAACTCTTGCAAGCAGACGCGAATTTCTAAACTCCTGCCGGCACGCGATTCTCACGCGTCTCTCCAAATCCCCTTCGTCTGATTTCACCGCAGCAAACGCTGCTGGGATTGAAGTCTCGGCTTTGTAGAGATCCGCCATATCGTAGACAAAGGAAAGCATTTTTCCGGTATGAATAAATCCAAGCCCCGTTGAATAACCCAGAGAGATGATGGCGGCATGACAGACACTGTAGAGAATTGAATTAGCCATGGATAACGCCTTATTTATCGGATTACTGTCGTCCCAGTTGTTCACGCTGTAATTTCTACCCGACCAGGGAATTCCATACATTTTAGAAGCCGTACGATAAGCCTCGCGCATACGGATTCCTTCCAGCCCACGTATCTGCTGGAGAGCCATTCCGTCGCATTTGATATCCGGAAAACGGCGCAGATACATTCTTCGCACGACCTCCATATGTTTTTCAGTGTCCATACAGAGCTCGGCCTGACGCAGAAGGTTCTCTGCGCTCCGTGTTTCTCCTGTTCCGCACGCATAAAATTTTGCCGCGCGCTCTCCACACCAGACAGCCATACAGCCGTTATCGCAGATGGCCTTAACGGCGGCATGCGTGATGGTCACGCCCGGGCCTATCATCAAAACCGTCACTGCAGCAATAGGGATAGGCGTTCTGCCATCCTTGTCGATTTTCACAATGGAAAAGCTGTCCTGCTCGATCGTCGCATGCTCAACATACAAAAACGTCAAGCTATCCCTAAGCTTCGGCAATATATGTAAATCTTTCGGCATGGAAAATTATGACTGCCCGGCAAGCATCAGCATGCCCATCCCGTATGCTCGTTCGGAGCCGATGCCTTCGCAGTAACCGTTCCAGAATTTCTCGGCATCCGTCACTTCCAGGATTCCTCCAAACTGCATGGACGTAAATATGATTTTGGCATTCCCGCGCCGGCCGGAGGTCTTCTGTTCGCCTCTTTCTTCGAGATACAGGATGCGGAATCCGTTTTGTTCTCCCTTTCTCTCCAGCCAGCTTCGGCGTTCATCTGATGTGGTGAGATATGCTCTGCGGCTGTTTTTTCCTTCTGCCCGGATTTTTTTACTCGGAACCGCCGCCAGATCAAACTTCCAGCGGCTTCCCGGAACGAAGACGCTTTTGAGCACATCGATATCCCGTACTCCTTCCACATGAAAGCCATATTTATCCAAGCTCTCGGCATCCGGAACCTTTTTACTGGTAAGATACATCATGCCGCCCTGTGGTGTCGGGATCAGCCGATACAGCACGTCCTCGGAAGCACGCGGCTGGTCGGCGTTTATTTCTCCAAAAGCATTCATAACCGTGCGGTGCATATCATGGCAGTCGCGTAGGCACTGCCTCACTCCGGGTTTTCGATAATCCAGCCGAATTTTTGTCAGATTCATGATGGAACCTCCTCCTCCAGAACGCTGGTGACAGATACCCGTCTCGTACCGAACAATCTGTTTGCCGGATCGGTCAGCCTGTCCATTCTAACGGCGGCTCCATTCTCGCATTCAAGCTGATACAAAGGCTTTTTATCGGCCCGTTCTGCAAGGGGATAAAGGCGGAGCGCGTTTTCCGGGCTCTCATATTGGGATGTCAGCTCCAGAAATACCGGTTTCGACGGTACGCAGCTTCTGCGTCCGAGAAATGGTGCCCAGACGGGTTTTTCCAGCGCGTCGGCGCAGAGGCGCAGCAGCATTTCCTTTCCGCTCAGCACAACCAGAAATGCGGCGTCTTGGAGATAGGATCGGTGCGTAATAAAAGTATTCCCCCCGGACCGCGGTTTCCCTTCCGCATTCATTATGGCCGGTCTTCCCTGAACCGTATGAAAATCCGTTATGATTTTCCCCGCCCTATCGGCTCTCACCGACAGAGACAATTCATCCGACAGCCGTTTGATTCTTGCATCGCCGCGCTCGTATCCCAAACAACACGCAAGCAAACCGACAACCCCTGATTTTGTCGGCATGTATGCGGTATCGCGGTCATCCCATTTCGACTGCTCTCCCCAGCTTTGAAGCGGACCTTCCAAACGTAAAATAAGCAGTTCCACTTCTTTTCACTCCTTACCGTTTAGCCCAATCGGAACATGCTTCCAGCAGACTTTCAAAAGTCTCCATGCTATCACATTTTTTTGGAGCCATTCCCGGCGTGCGCGGCGAAAACCATCCGCGGTGCGCAATTTCCAGTCCGTAAGCCTGATCCATCGTGTCGATCTCTTCGGTCAGTTTCCTAATGCTCTCGGAAACGAGTTTTTGCTGCCCCGTAAAACGCACCGGCTCAGCAAAGGCATTTGCATAATTGACGGGGATTTTTTTCTCCTTGACTTCAACGCAGAGCATATCCGGCAGAACATGCCCCGCAAAGCTGTTCTGTTTACCGGAAGGGTCGGAATACACCATGACCTGTATCATAGCTGGAAGCACTTCCCTGATAAGTGCTTTCGCATCCGGAGAATAACGGAGGTTTGATTCGAGAATGTCGGTATCGATCGCCATGTAGTGATAATAACAGCAGGAGTTGAAATCCGTGTCTCCGATCATGCCCGCTCCGGCGTCATCACTCTCGGCAGTCGAAATCATGTCGTCGACGGCCGTAAAATAATCGCTCTCCTGGTTTACGGCATGCGTCGAAATCGCATGCGCCGCCTGAACCGCGGCCTCCACATCGGCAAAGGCATCCGATGTCACCATACGTCCAAAAAGGGCAATATCCATGGTGATCGGACGGATATTAACATCTTTCATCTGTTTGACGATATCCGATGCCTTCATTTTTTCAAAGCTCTTCGGGTCTCCGGCTTCCGCCGCACTTTTTTCCATGAGGTCGGCCACGGCCGAGATATCCGCATCCGAATAAAAAATAATCTGAGAGGTAATGGAATCGCTGTTTTCTTTTCCATCCTTGTTTGCGATCCCGGTAACTTTTTTCTCGGCGATGGAAACCAGCGCTTCGTCCATGCCGCGCCTTTTGAGTTCCGCGGCGACAAGCTCCGGCAGCTTACGGGTTCTAATTCCCCTTGTTCCAAGCAGATCGGCAAACAGGGGTGACGTACGCCATGCGCGTTTTAAGCATTGACTGGAGATACGGCCCCGTTGCGATCCGCCAAAATAACAAGATTTCGGGCTTCCGGTTTCATCACGGTTCAGGTTTGTGGGCGGATAGTTTTTAATCATGTGAATTTCATAAAGCATTTTCGTTTTCCTCCTATTTATCGTTCCTGTTGTTTTCTTCCTGATTGACGAAATATGTCCGCGCCCAATTTTTCTGTACCCGGCGGTCGGTGCTGTCCCAATCGAGCAGATCTTTAAAAAGCTCGGGGAAATCCGGTGATATCGGCTCTCCGCTCGTCCGGATCTGCCTTGCAAGGCGGCTCAGTTTTGCCGTGAGCAAACCGTCTCCGCCGTCAAACGAGGTATCCAGCAGCGCCATAATGCGGTGGTCAAGACTATCCGACTGCCTGATCCGGCGCAGGCAGTCCTCCATCGGTTTTACCGTTCCTCGTTCATCTTCTCTCCACATGGCAGACATACATAGCACCGCAAACAACGCCTCTTCCTGCCACGGCTTGATCTCCGGCGGTTTGAGCGCATAGAATATTCCCAGTGCGCGACCTGCTTCCGCCAGCGGTCTGCCGGCGCTTCGTTTAAGAATCGCTCTCTCCGCATTCGACATGTCCGGCAATTTGATCCGCTCAATCTGCATATACTTCTTCCCCCCTTGATTTTTTCAGAATACTCCAACTTTTACCCATACAAACATCTGTTGCCTTTGTCAGCTTGATTAAGTTCTTTGCTCCGGCACCAAACATGCCTGCAGCCTCATCCGAAACCTTTTTCAGCGTATCCAGAATCCTATTTTCCAGCAGGGAGATCAGCGGCATCTGCCAGTTTTCCTGTTCCGAGTCGCTTTTCCCAAGAAGCGGCAAAAACTCGGAAAACAGCGCATCTCTGATACTCGAAAAATAGAGTGCGAGAAGCTGCCTTGCGGCACTTGCTTCAAGTTTTCCATATGAAGATTCGACGCATCCGGCAATGCTTTCAATCAGCATCATTTTTTCACGCAGAAATTCTCCTTTTTCAGGAATTTCGAGAATAGCCGGCGGCAGCGACAGGGTTTCACACTGCAGACTGAGATACTGCGCCTGATTTGTAACTAGCCCGGTCATATTTAGTCTGACCAAGCTCTCCTGCCTATTGGTAATTTTTTCGTAATGCGCCACCGCCAATGGAGGGATATGCGAGGCGTTTTCCTGATACGCTGCCGCGATCATCCCGATGTCTCTCCAGAATTCCCGGCCGCTCTGCGGCTTAACGGAATACCACTCTTCCTTTTTATTTTTTCTGTAAGCGACGTGTGGGTCCATCCAGCGTCCGTTTCCAAGAAAATTCAGCCCCGGTTGGATATAGACTTCTTTTACATATCCTTCCTCGGCATCCGGTATCAGCGTGACTCTGCGCGGCATCCATGTAAACGCCGCCAGAACCGACATGTCCGCGCATTGTTCCGCGGGAACGATTTTTTTATCGCTTCGCCAGGCCACGGGCAAATCATCCATGGGAATCTTCCCGCATTCACTTTTTGAAACCATGCCGAGCACCAACGTCCGGAAAAGGTTGTCCTCATCGCATAATATGTATGTGCACGGGGTGTTGTTGACGGAAGAAGGGCCACTCAGCCCCGATGTGCAGAACACATACGAAGCACAGAGCGCCCGTAAAGCCTCGGCATAGGTCAGTCTGTGCTCCGTCTGAAGCCGGTGATCAAAATGTACGTGGTTGTTGCCGGATGGGAACTCATGCACGAGCACGGCTACGGGTTTCTTTTTTTCCTTGTCGAGCGCCTCATCATAAGCCGCCTGCATAAAAGGCCGCTTTTCATCGAAAAGATCAAAGCTGGCCCCTTCCGCTTCACACAGCGCAATATAATCGTTGATTCTGTCAACAGGAAAATGTTCCGCGCGAAACAGCGCCTTCAGTTCCGCCCTCTCCTGCGGCTTCAACGCATCCATCAAAAAAGCAGTGAGTAGCCGCTTGACGGCATATGTTTCGAGCGGGGAGCGACAGACAATGCCGTGCAGTTCATGCGCATGTGCCAGCGTATCGGCGATGCCGAGCATTTCCTGCGAGCCGTCAACCCGTTCCACGGGTATCCATGGATCAGTCAATACATTGAATTTTGCCACACTTTCACATCCCTTCCATTCTAACGCCGATTTCATCATCATAATTGATTTTCCTATCATTCCATACCGCATTGCCGCTGTCGTCGACAGGCAGCAGCAGACAGCCTTTCAGCGCACCCTGTCCTTCGGAAGAGTCGGCCGGCGGAGAACCCAGTTTTTCCGTGTTGATGTTGACAGAGCACATCAGCGCCTGCCTGACAAGTGCAAGGTCATGCGGGTCGTCTTTGACTTTTTCATATAGTGTTCGTTCGAGCAAGGCGACCCTTGTCGAGCCGGTATCCAACCGTGTCTTGGCTCCGGCTGTCGCCACATCGTCGTCCTGCTGAGCAAACAGACTCTGAATAGAGCCGCATTCGGCGGCGAAAAAGTAACCCCTATGCGGCTCCTGCAAAATAGCCCCGCTGGCACGATTTCTCTTCATTCTTGTCTCAAGATCCGCACGAAGACGGTTTTCCAGCTCATCTTCATTTGCATTATCTGAGTATACTGTTTCGATGGCATCTCTCATATCCTCGGGTACTCTAATCGTTCGCGAGGCACCGAGGTATCGTTTCGTCCTGTTAAGAAGCAGCTTTTCATAGACCGCTTCTGTGCCTTGATACTCCTCCCCGCTCGGGATGAGCACATGAATAACGGGCGAATCGAATTTTGCCGGCCGTTTGGTTTCCATATGCCGGTGCACTCTACCCGCTCTCTGAAGCAGAAGGTCAATCGGGGCTATTTCCGTGATCATTGTATCAAAATCGACATCGAGCGACTGCTCCACCACCTGTGTGCATACAAGAATCGCCTTCTGCGGACGCTTGCCGCTGTTTTTCCCGAACAGCCGGATGCATTCGTTTTCGATTTCCTGCCTTCTTCTCGCCGTAAAGCGCGCGTGGAAAAGAATCAGGCGAACATCCTGCGGAATTTGTTCTTTAAGTTTTAGATATGTCTGCTGCGCCGCTTTGACGGTGTTCAGCAATACGCAGATGCATCCGTCCCCGCACAAAGTCAAAGCAAGGTTTTCCGTTTCGGCATAATCATTGAGAACCTTATGCTGAAGAAATAAGTATTCTCGCCGGATGAAGGCATCCGCTTCCATTTCAACCAACTTGCCCGTCGAATCCACCGATGTAATCAAAGGATACCCGTCGGAATAGCGGGACGCCGGTTTGGCGCCATATGCCTCAAGCATCAGCTTTTTCTTTTCTTTCGGCAGAGTGGCAGAAAGAAGAACAACCGGGATATTCAGCGCATGACACCATGCCAGAAGTCTCTCGATGATTTGGTCCATATAAGCGTCATACGCATGTACTTCATCAATGATAAGCACTTTTTCAGCCAAGCCCAAAAGTCTGAGCACGCTGTATTTCACTTCCAGCACCGCAGCCAGCGCCTGATCTACCGTTCCCACGGCATTTTGGCTGAGCAGTCCTCTTCGAAGCGGCCTCAGCCATATGGACATGGAATCCGCATCCTCGGATTGTATCGGTTTTTCGGCAGATACCTCATCAACGAGCCATGCCATGCTGTGAAGAAGTCTGGAAGGCGGTAATTCGTGCGCCTGAAAAAGCCTGTTGATCCGTTCATTCATCTGATTGCTTGTCGCCGACGTCGGCAGCGCAATATATATTCCTGTCTTGCCGAACTCTTCCGCCATACGCGCGGCAAGATAAACGGCGGCCTCCGTTTTTCCTTCCCCCATCGGCGCCTCAATCAGGTATAATTCATTAGGCCGGTCGGCGATTTCTTCGCATGCTCTCTGTATCGGGCGAAGTTTGTCCCTGTCGAATTCCGTCCAGAGCGTGCAGAAATCCGAAACTGTCGGAAGGGTTGCGCTCTGCTCAAGACCATAGGCTCGAATGGCGCAGTGGGCGGCCTCCATTGCGGACGTTATATATTCTTCATCCGGCTGCTCTGCGATTTGAGCGAAGAACTCCCCGGACGCTATCCAGTCCGCTAATATGGTGATTCCCATGATCAGCATGGCCGCCGCATCGGCATGCGAGCAATGCTCCAGCAGGTCAAGGCGCGGCTTAAAAATTTCGCGAATTTCCTGCTCCAACTCATCCTGCATGTTTTCCCAACTGCTCCGGACAGAGGATAGGATCGTGGTGCTCTTACCGGATTTCCCCTGATGATGCATGGCCAAAGCGACGGACAGCATCTCGATGTATTCCTGTGAAAGAAGCGATTGTTTGCTCCATATTCTTTCAAGAATCTCTTCGGTGTATATCTCATGCCGGAAGTGATCCGTCGGCCCGGCGGTTTTCATCAGCCCGGCAACATACAGGGGCCGAATCTGCTCCACGTCCGCCGCACTTTTTTGAAATACCGGATGACATTTTCCGATGTCATGCAGCGCGGAAAGATATGCCGCTATCCCGATGATTTTTAATGGAGGCAATGACATCACTTGTTCAAGCCGCGGTAGAACGGCAGAAGCACAGCTTTCGGTCAGAAGGACGTATGTACAGCAACCGGTATCCGTCATATGGTGAATCAGACTTTTATATGGATCGCTTTTTGCCCAAAGCAATCCTGCATTTTCTGTATCCATCCGTTTTCCTCTCTATTATCCAACCTGAAATTTATAGCCACGGTCTTGAATATGATGAATACTCGCCACCCGGCAAGTATTCATCATATTTTATAGGATCAGCTTTGATTGATCGCCGCTCCATGATCTGGGCCGTTACATTTCTTTTCAATTATAAAAATATCTGTGATCATTTTCAACAAAAAATTCGTTATTGGTGCACTTACGTCCCATCATTTTGTATATTTTGCGTACTCCTTGTTTTTTTCTTTGCTTGGAGTTACTCTAATATTTGAATACTGTAAAAGTAGAAAAAGTTCGGAAAGTAGAATTATTAAATATCTTAACGATCTTGGCTATGCACTGTCGGCTGGTCATGAATTTCTGCTCCTTTCATTTTTGGAGTTTTGAATATCCAATCACCATCTATAAATGCTTCATTTAAGGTAATTTCATGGCAAAGGACAACCAGCTCAATCCAAAAGCGGTACGCAAACAAAAATCCAAAGGCGGCCCCACATTTGCCGAAAGCGCTCCTGACGGCGAGAGCCGAAACAACAAGAAGCAATCCGGCAGCCGCCACAAACCGGGGAACGATAGATAGCGGAGGTTATGTACATGGCTAAAGCAGGCATGCCTCGCCCCGGTCCCAAAGAACCGCACGGGACCGAAAGCAGCCACAAGTCGCATTTCCCCAAAAACGACGTCCCCCCTGTGCCGGAACTTTAAGGGAAAGCCAAGTTGGCCGACAAAAAGGCAAAGCCCATAATGGAACGATAGTTGTTTTTCAGCAGATCCGTCCTAATAGAGGTAATAAACCGGGCGTCCTCAATCGGATCTAGCGATTCAATCTGCCTCACGGTGGTATCGACTTCCGGCATCTTCCCGGATATCGTGATTTTCATCTTGTCATTTTCCTTTTTTCATAGGTTCGGCGTCCAAGCGCCCGAAATAATCCTCTGCTTTCCGGATATCCTAAATCCGAGGTGAACGAAATGGATTCAAAGAAAAAGCGGATCATTGCGGACGGAAAAACCGAGAAACCCATCCGGGATGAGGTTTATCCGGAGCTCGATACCGACCTCGCACGGGATAACGTGGAAAACGATATCCCCGCCGCCGACCTTCAGGATTTATAATCCCCCGCCGTCCGGATGGGCGGCTTTTTCATGCCCCTCTCTCCCCGGCCGGTATAAAGAATCGGATGCCCCGGTACTTGGTCAGGAACACTTGACTCTCATATAGGGGCAAGTCCATCTTCCCGCACTATGGTTTCTATGTATCCGCCGACCAGCTCTTGCATGGCCTCCAGCGTATTGGGGATGAATTTCGGCCTCGGCGCTTCCCCCGTCTGGTAAAGCAGCACCAGAATGTCGCTTCTTTTGGTTCTCATAAAAAAATCTCCTTGATTTTTCAGATAGGGTTTCTACTTATCCTTCTCTTCCTTTAAATCCGCTTGGTTCTGCTTTTCGGTTTCAAGCGCAGCTTTTTTAAGAGCCGATTCCGTATAAATTTGAATGATCTTTTTATCTATCCGTGCCTTGTCCTCCGGCGTGAAATTTTTGCAGCAGGTATCATAAATAAATACCCTTGCTCCGCTCGCAGCGGTGACCGTCATCTTCAGGTCCTCTAACGGCGGCTCAAATGGAAATTTGAATTCGTACATACACCCACCCCTCTCGGCAGATTCTATTCGGATACCGATTGTCCATGTTCCAGTGGCTCCGATACACTGATACTGCTAAAGCAGTTAACTTGGGAACATACCCTCTACGAGAGACTCTTAATTTGCTTCGCTTAACGCTGTAAACTAAAGCATTTTTATTTCATCGGCCGAGCCGGTGTTTTTTTCGCTGAAGTTCCAATTAAAATTGCCCGCCCTCTGCTGAAAGCCGGAGGCGAGCAATAGAATAGGTTCCGGAAGGAGGCGGAAATATGGGAGACGGTTATTATATTTATCTCCGCAAGTCCCGGCAGGACCGGGATCTTGAAGCATCAACCGGAAAACACGATACGCTGGAGCGTCACCGCGCGGCGCTGCTGGAGCTTGCCGCAAAGCGCGGTTTGACCGTCACCGGGATCTATGAAGAAGTCGTCTCCGGCGACACTATCGCGGAGCGCCCGGAGATGCAGCGGCTGCTCGCCGATGTGGAGACCAAAAAGTGCTCCGGCGTGCTCGTCATGGAGGTGGCCCGCCTAGCCCGCGGCAACACCACGGATCAGGGCATCGTCGCCGAGGCCTTCCAGTATTCCGGCACAAAGATCATCACGCCCCTGCGGGATTATAATCCTCACGAGGAGGCCGATGAGGAATATTTCGAGTTTGAGCTTTTCATGTCCCGCCGCGAATACAAGATGATCAACCGACGGCAGCAGCGCGGGCGCATGGCTTCTCTTCAGGAGGGCAAATATATCGCCGGCACCGCGCCATACGGATATGAAAAATATAAGCTTCACGGCCAGAAGGGATATTCGCTGAGAATCGTACCGGAAGAAGCCGCCGTCGTGCGCGGGATCTTCCGCGAGTTTACGGCGACGCAGAAGGGCAGCTATACCATTGCCAGCGAGCTGAATCTCGAAGGCGTGGAAGCGCCGGGCGGCGGATCATGGGCTGCATCTTCGGTGAGGGATATTGTCAAGAATCCGGTCTATGCGGGATATCTCCGCTGGTCCTACCGCCCGCTGGTCAAGCGCATGGAAGGCGGCGTGAGGTTTTCCTCGATGCCGGTCAATAAAACCCCGATTATCGTAAAGGGCCTGCACGAACCAATCGTCTCCGAAGAAACCTATCATGCCGCGCAGGACATTTTAGAGCATCGCGGCCACGCTCCGATGCCCGGGAATAAGACGGCGACGAATCCGATCGCGGGGCTGGTTTTCTGCTCCGTCTGCGGGCGGTCGATGGTTCAGCTTCCGCATGGAAGCAAAAAGGGCCCTATGCTGATGTGCCCGGCTCCCGGGTGCCCGACGGTATCCAGCCGGACAGATGTCGTCGAGGCGGTTATTTTGGACGGCCTCCGTCTGTGGCTTGCAAAGTATGTTGTCACCGATGATGCTCATGATAATTTCTCCGACGTGGAAGAATTGCGGCAAGATGTGGAGCGCAAAAAAGCCGCTATCGTCAAGCTGGAGGCTCAGCGCGGGCGGCTGTATGATTTTCTTGAGCAGGGTGTCTATACGCAGGAAATCTTTCTGGAACGTTCCCGGACGCTGCTCGAGCGCATCACGGAGGCAAAGGCCGCCTTGGATACAGCTGAAACGCAGGCCGTTCAGGCGGAGAAATATGTGGAGCTGCATGAGTCCATCGTGCCAAAAATTCAGGCCGTGCTCAAACAGTACCCAACCCTCTCCACGCCTGCGGAAAAAAGCGCTCTGTTAAAGACCGTTCTGGATCGGGCCATATACAGCAAAAGCAAAGGCGGCCGGTATATCGAAAGCGATATGCGGGTACATGTCTTCCCGGCACTTCCTCATGAAGATGGGG
>Ga0208826_1001376_pt1 | contig 20645 bp, 20 predicted proteins | sample AD_UKC115_MetaG_FD_184451 | JGI IMG/M metagenome (GOLD analysis project Ga0208826, IMG submission 184451) | Active sludge microbial communities of municipal wastewater-treating anaerobic digesters from Hong Kong - AD_UKC115_MetaG (SPAdes)... | ecosystem: Engineered > Bioreactor > Anaerobic >...
TCAAGGTCGACGCCAAGGGCAAGTGCGGATTCGACTATCGCCCGGTGCACATGAACACGCTCACGGACGAAGTGAAGACGGTGCCGCCGAAGGCGCGCGTTTACTGATTTTTGCTCGTCATTCCGGCGCAAGCCGGTCGTCGAATCGATAACAGGTAGCAGACATGGCCGAGTTCACCCTTCCGAAAAATTCCAAAGTCCTGAAAGGCAAAAAATATCCGGCGAAGGCGGGCACGAAGAACGTGCGCACGTTTCGCGTCTATCGCTGGAACGAGGAAGACGGCCAGAATCCGCATATCGACGAGTACGAAGTCGACATGGACGCATGCGGGCCGATGGTGCTCGACGCGCTGATCAAGATCAAAAACGAAATCGACTCGACCTTGACCTTCCGCCGTTCCTGCCGCGAGGGCATCTGCGGCTCGTGCGCGATGAACATCGACGGCAGCAATACGCTGGCCTGTACCAAGGCCTGCGATGAGGTCAAGGGCGATGTGAAAATCTACCCGTTGCCGCACATGCCGGTGGTCAAGGATCTGGTGCCCGACCTGACCAATTTCTACGCGCAATATGCGTCGATCAAGCCGTGGTTGCGCACGCAGACGCCAGCGCCGGACACCGAGCGCCTGCAAACCAAGGAAGATCGCGCCAAGCTCGATGGCTTGTACGAATGCATTCTTTGCGCGTCGTGTTCGACGGCATGCCCGAGCTACTGGTGGAACGGTGACAAATATCTCGGCCCCGCCGCATTGCTGCAGGCCTATCGCTTCATCGCCGACTCGCGCGACGAGGATACCGGCGCGCGTCTCGACGAGTTGGAAGACCCGTTCAAGCTCTATCGCTGCCACACGATCATGAACTGCACCAACACCTGCCCGAAGGGCCTGAACCCGGCCAAGGCGATTGGCGAGATCAAGAAGCTCATGGTGGAACGCAAAGGCGTTTGAACGAATGTTGGCGAAAGCCGAAGGGTCGATGTCGATGGCCGCGAGTTGGGTTCTGGTCGAACGCAAAGACAGGTGATCTTCCAGATCGATGACATCATGCTGGAGCAACGATGGACGCACGTCTGATTTTCTGGCCGGCGGTGGCGATGGCCGCATTGACCTTTATCGTGCAGGTGCGCATGTTTCTCGTGCGCACGGCCGAGATTCGGCGCGAACGCATTTCGCTGCGCGACATCGCGACGGCCACGCAGCTCAATGCGCGCTTGAAAGACGTGCAGCCCGCGGACAATTTTCGCAACCTGTTCGAATTGCCGGTGCTGTTCTATCTCGGTCTCGTCATCGTGTTTCTCGTCCGTCAGGTGAATACGCTGACCCTTGTGCTGGCATGGGTTTTCGTCGCCTCGCGCATCGTTCATAGCGTCATTCACTGCACGAGTAATCGTGTGCGTCATCGTTTTTACGCCTATGCCGTCGGCGTGTGGACGATGTGGATTTTCTGGGCGGTCATTGCGTTCGACTTGGCCAAATGAGCGCAGAGGGACGGCTGCGCTGGCGCTGTCGCCGCGGTATGCGCGAGCTTGATCAGTTGCTTGGCTGGTTTCTCGACGCGCGCTACGCGCAGGCAAGCGCGTCGACGCAGATGGCGTTCGCCGAACTGCTCGAACAACCAGACCCGGATCTGTGGCACTGGCTGCAAGGCCACACCACTCCCGGCGATGCGCGCTGGGGCACGATCATCGATGAAATCCGTACCCGCGATTGCGTTTGACTATCGGCCATCGCCCGGCATTGCCATGGCGGCGGCCTTGCTGACTTTCGCCGCTCTGTACGCCATCGCCCTGTGCGGATTGAATGCATGGATCAAACTCGCGGCGAGTGCGCTCGTTCTGGTTCACGCCGGCATGTCGCTGCGCAGATTCCTTTCTCCCCGTTTCGTGCATGCCACTTGGCTACCTTCTGGTCATTGGCGACTGCGCGACCGGGCCGGCGGTGAGTGCAACGGCGCTCTGAGGGATGCGGTCGTATTGGGCGGTGCGATCGTGCTACGGCTGGATGCGAATCGGAAGCGTCATCTCGCACTTGTGCTTGTGCCGGACAATTGCGATACGGAAACGCGCCGCCGTTTGCGCGTGCGCCTTATGCGTGCCGATGCGATCGCCGCAAGGACATGAATTTCTTCCGACGTTTCGGAATTCAATGCACCCCGGCGGTGCTTCCACCGGATTTGGCCGTGAACGGCGGCTTGGCGAACCAGATGACGACGATCAACGACAGGAAAATGTAGCCGAGCAGGTGGAACAGTTCGTTGAATGATATCTGGTATGACTGAGAATCGATCATGCGTTCGAGCAGGCCATAGGCGAGTTGATCGTTTCCTTGACCGAGTGTCGAGACGGCTTGCTGCGTTTCGGGGGCGAACACCGTCAGGTGCTCGGTAAGCTGGGCATGATGCTCGATCGCGCGATGTTGCCACATGAAATTGGTGATCGATGCGGAGAAGCTGCCGCCCAGGTTGCGCACGAAGGTGGCAAGACCTATACCGGAGGCGATTTCGCTCGGTTGCAGGTCCGAGAGCATGATTTGCATCAATGGCATGATGAAGAATGCGACGCCGAGGCCCTGCACGAATTGCGCCATCGCAACATGCGGGAAGTCGATCTGAAGATAGAAATCAGAGCGAACGAAACTCGTTGCCCCCATGACAAAGAAAGCCAGTGAGGCGGCAATACGCAGATCCACGCGATTGATGTACCGACCGATGAAAGGTGTCAACAGGATCGGAAGGATGCCGAGCGGGGCGGCGGCAAAGCCGGCCCAGGTGGCGGTGTAGCCGAGGTAGCGCTGCAACCATTGCGGGATGAGGATATTGATCGCGAAAAATGCCCCATAAGCGAGGGTCATTGCGAGGGTGCCAAAAATGAAGTTGCGATGGCGAAACAGTTTCAGGTCGACGATCGGTTCCCGGTCGGTCAGCTCCCAGATCAGGAAGATCGAGAGCGCGATCGCCGAGACGATCGCCGTGACGATGATGAAATTCGACTGAAACCAGTCCTCGTCGTTGCCTTTGTCGAGCAGAATCTGCAACGCACCGATGCCGATCACGAGCGTGGCGAGACCGACGTAATCCATCTTCGGTCGAATCGTTTGTTCCAGGCGCTGCCGCATCTGCGCGTAGATGGTCAGCGCGGCGAAGACGCCGACCGGAATGTTGACGAAGAAAATCCACGGCCACGAGTAGGTGTCGGTGATCCAGCCTCCGAGGATCGGCCCGGCGATCGGCGCGACGATCGTCACCATGACGAGGAGGGCCAGCGCCTGCGAACGTTTCTCGGGCGGATAGATTGATAGCAGCAGGCTCTGGGTGACCGGGTACATCGGCCCCGCGACCGCGCCCTGAAAGGCGCGGAACACGATCAGCATGGTCATGCTCTGCGCGATGCCACAGAGGAACGAAGCAAACACGAACAGCAAAGTGGTCGCGATGAACAAACGCACTTCGCCGAAGCGTTTGGTGAGAAACCCGGTCAACGGCAGCGCGATGGCGTTGCTTACCGCAAACGAGGTGATGACCCAGGTCGCCTGGTCGGCACTTGCTCCGAGGTTGCCGGCAATGGTGGGCAGCGACACGTTGGCGATCGTCGTGTCGAGTACCTGCATGAATACCGCGAGAGACAGGCCGACCGTGGTCAGGCCCGGGTTCGCGGGGCGGAACGCCATTGAGTTTGGAGTGGCCATGGGTTTTCAGATAAGGGCGGTCGGCAGTGACGTCGGGTGGCGAGAGACATCAAGACTTTTCTCCCGATCGATGCGCGCATCGCTCCCTTGCGTAGCGTCATTCAGCGCGGCGACACCGGCTCGATCACGCGTGCAGCGTTGTCGTGGATGATGCGATCGATGTCGGCCTGCGCGCCCTGCGCCTGGCCCTGGTAGACGTCGGTCGTGAACGCCGGTTCCTTCGGTGATTGTCGGGCGAGCATGGCGCCGCTCTGGTCGTGCAGATTCACGTCCACCGCCATCGACAGGCCGATGCGCAACGGATTTTTTTCCAGTTCCTTCGGATCGAGTTCGATGCGCACGGGAATGCGCTGCACGATCTTGATCCAGTTGCCGGTGGCGTTCTGCGCGGGCAGTAGCGAGAACGCGCTGCCCGTGCCAACACCGAGACTTTGAACTTTGCCCTTGAACTCGACCCTGGATCCGTACAGGTCGGACGTAAGCCGAACCGGCTGACCGATTCGCATGTGCGCGAGCTGGGTTTCCTTGAAGTTTGCATCGACCCAGACCTGGTGCAGCGGTACCACGGCCATCAGCGGCACGCCGGGCTGCAGGCGCTGGCCGACCTGCACGCTGCGCTTGGCGACGTAGCCTTCGACCGGCGCGTAGATTTTCGAGCGTGCGTCGTTGAGATAGGACACGCGCAGCGCGGCGGCGGCGGCGAGCACGTCCGGGTGTCTGGCGATCACGGTTTCATCGACGAGCGCGCGCGTCGTGCTCAGTTGCTGCCGGGTCGAAGCGAGCTGGCTTTCGGCGGCAGCGAGCGCGTCGCGCGCGTGGGCGAGTTCCTCGGCCGAAATCGCGCCCGTGGCGACGAGGCCCTGGCGGCGCGCGTAGTCGGCGCGCGCACGGTCGAGCGAGACCTTCTGCGCGGCGACGACGGCCTGGCCGCTCTCGACATTGCTGTACAGGCCGCGCACCTGGCGCACGGCCCGCGCGAGTTGCGCTTCGGACTGTTGCAGGGCGATGCGCGCGTCGCTGCCGTCGATCTCGACCAGCACGTCACCCTTGTGCACGAGATTGCCGTCGTCGGCGTTGATCCGGACCACGGTGCCGGCGACCTGTGGCGTGATCTGCACGACGTTGCCGTTGACATAGGCGTCGTCGGTGCCCTCGTACCAGCGGCCGATCGTGTAGTACCAGACGCCCACGCCGATCGCGCCGAGGACGACGATCAGCAGGACGAGGCGGAGCAGGAATTTGCGCTTGCCGTTGGCCGGTTTGGCGCTGGCTACATTGTTCGGGGGGCTCATGGAATTACCTGAAAAAAGATATTTGTATAAATATGGAACCTCGCGTCCCCGCCGGGAGCACGGGAGTTGTGCCGCCGTTCATCGCGTCATCGCCGCAGCCACCGGCGGCGCGTCGCCGGCGTCGAAAAAGCCGCCGCCGAGTGCCTGCACGAGGCGCACCGAGGTGTCGACCTGTTGGGCGGCGAGCGCGGCCGCGCGCTGTTCGGCGCCGAGCAGTTGCTGTTGCACGCTCAGCGTGTCGAGATAGCTGCCGATGCCGGCCTTGTAGCGCTGCTCGGAAAGATCGAACGCGCTGCGTGCCGCATCGACGGCGCGTTGCTGCGCGGCGATCTGCGTTGCCAGCGAGCCGAGGTTTGCGAGCTTGTCGGCGACGTCGTTGACCGCGCCGACGAGGGTCGAGTTGTAATGTGCGACCGCGAGGTCGTAGCCCGCATCGGCGTTGTTGAGGTCGGCGCGACGGCGGCCGCCGTCGAAGATCGGCAGACTGATCGCCGGCTGCACCATGGCGAAACGTGCAGGCAGTGAGATCAGGTCGTTGAACGAGGACGAAGTCAGGCCGGCGAATGCGGACAAACCGAGGTTGGGCAGGAACTCGGTTTTCACCGCGGCGATGTTCTTCGTCGCCGCCTCGACGCGCCAGCGTGCGGCGACGAGGTCGGCACGGCGGCCGATCAGGTCGGCGGTCAGATTCGCCGGCAGCGCGAGCGCTGCCGGCGACAGCGCTTTCGGACGGGCGATATCGAGGCCGCGGTCCGGACCCTTGCCGAGCAGCGCCGCGAGCGCGATGCGCGCGGCATCGATCGCCTCGTCGGCAACGGCGACTTGTTGCTCGGCACTCGCGACTTCGGCTTCGGCCTGCTTGATCTGCATGCGGTTGTCGATGCCGGCGGCGACGCGCTGCCTGACCAGCGCATGCGTGGCGCTCGCGCGTTTCAATTGCGCGCCGGCGACGTCCTTCTCGGTGAAGGCGTAGCCGAGCTGGACATAGGCGCGCGCGACGTTGACCGAAAGCGCCAGACGCGCGGCGTGCGTATCGATTTCGGCGGCGCGTGCCTGGCCGAGCGCGGCCTCCCAGGCGGCACGCCTGCCGCCCCACAGATCGAGGCTCCAGCTGAAGCTCGCGTAGACCGCCGGATAGGTGCCGAACGAGCCGCCGACCGGTGCCGGCGCCGCCGTCGTCGGCAGATACACCCCGGCCACGCTGCCCGCGGCGTTGACCGTCGGCAGGCGTTTGGCGTTCTGCGCGACGACCTGGCTTTGCGCTTCCTTGGCGCGCGCGTCGGCGCTGGCGAGGTCGGGGTTGTCCTTCAGCGCTTCGGCGATCAGTGCGTCGAGTTGCACGTCGCCAAGGCTGGTCCACCAGTTGGCCGTGGGCCACGCGGCCAACGTTGTCGCGACCTTTCCGACGTCACGTTCACCGTGAATGGTGGTCGCGTCGATGATCGAGACGTCGGTGTGCAAACCGCTCATGTCGGCGCAGCCTGCCAAAGCAAGGAAGACGATCGAGAATATGACGTGGGGTATTTTGGCGTGCATCGTGGCAATTCTTGTCGGGGATCAATCGTCTGCGTTGTCGAGCGTGTCGCGCACCGTACGAAGCAGCGTGAACAGCTTTGCGCTATCCCTGCCTTTCAGTTCGCGCAACGCCAGCCCTTGCGCCTGTTCGATGTAATGGCTGATCGTGCGCCAAAGCGACTGCCCCTTTGTGGTGAGTTCGATCATTTGTGCGCGGCGATCCACGGCATGCGGTTTGCGTTGCGCGTAACCGTCATCGACGAGGCGATCGATCAAGCGCGTCATCGCGCCGGCATTGTGATCAAGACGGCGGGCGAGTTCGCCCGGCATTTGCGGCCCCGTCTGAGCAAGTATTTTGACGACGAGGAACTGACTGTAATTGATGGCGATGCCGTTCGAGACGAGGCGCTTCTGGATTCGACTCAGCAGGCCGTCGCGAATCTGTCGAAGCAGCAGCCCGAGGTTGGTATCGTCGCGCATGTCGCGCAGAGAAGATGGGGTGGCCATACAGTATTTTATTGCCAGAACAATAGTTTTCAAGGCAATTATATACCATTAAGTTTATTTAATCTGTTCGGTACTTGGCCGCAGTAGACACGCCAGAAAAAAACCCCGGCCTGGGCCGGGGCATGATCGAGGGAGTCTGGCGCCGATCATTTTTTCCGTACAGTTTTTCCGGAAGTTGTTTTCACCGCCTTTTTCCCCAAAGATTTGCGCGCCGATTTCGCTGGGGCGACGGCATCGGCGAAACGTGCAACCTGCCGCTTCACGGTTTGCTTGGCGGCGAGTTGTGCGTCCTCGATGTCTTTGACGAGATCACCGAAGTCGTCGCGCGCACGCTTGACCTTGTCGCCAAGTACATCAGCGAGCCCTGTTTTTTTGCTGCCGGACTGGAGGCGCATCACGTGCCGATTCAACTCTTCGACGCGCTTGAGCAGTTCGTCGAGATCCTTGCGGCCGGGAACGCCGAGTTTGGCGAGCGAGCGAGAGACGCGCATTTCGAACACCTGCTCCAGTCGGTCCCATGTTTCCTGGGTACGCTCGCGTACCTGACTGACGCCGGATTCGACTGCGTCGCGCACCTCGTCGACCTTGCCGGTCGCGATCTTGCGCGTAGCCGCTTCCAGGCTCAATCCTTCCTTCACCAGGTTTTCAAAAAGCTTGGTGCCGTCTTCACGCGCTTTGGTCAGTGCGCCGAGGCCGGCGAGCCAGATTTGCTGCGCAGACTCCACGATCGTCTTGTTCGCAGATGCCTTGTCGTGATGGGCCGATGCCTTGGCTTTCGACTTGAGTTTCGGTTTGGTGGCCATCTCTTTCTCTCCATTGGGGGGGGCGACGCGGGCGCGTCGTGACACTGTGCAAACTAGGTTCGTTGACTAGAATATTCACACTACCTCAGTCGGAGGCCACTGCCGTCGTGGTGTCAGGCAAGCTCCTTGTCGAGATGGGTTTGGATTTCTTTTTCGATCATCGGCTTCAATGCACCGAGCAAAAAGCCGAGATCGGCAGTGACGTGAACCTCCTTTTCCGTTACGCGAATTCGACCGCTTGCGCCGGGACGTTCAAAATTCAGTGTGTCGCCGTTCCATTCGCTTTCGATGCCGAATTTCTTGCCGATCGCCAGTGCGGTTTTTTTCACGGCAGCCTTGGCGTCCTTCAGCGAGAGATGATGCTTGCGGCGGATGTCGATGCTGGGCATGGAAATTCCTTGTGTGTTCAGGGCCGATTGCCGGGCACGTATGCTACATTGCGGGAAACCCACGGAGCGTATTTTCAGGCATGCGTATTTGCTTCCCGAGCAAGGAACAGGAGGACACCTTGGTCGGCGTCGGCGAGATCCGGATCGGCGCGGCAGAGGACAATACCATTGTGGTTGGCGGCGATGGCGTTGCGGCGCATCATCTTGTATTGAAACTGAGCGACCGCTGCATCGAGCTGGCCGTTCGCGCGCCGCAGGCACGCACGCATGTGAACACGCGTCCGGTGCGTGAGAAAGCGATCCTGCGTTTTGGCGATCTGGTCAGCCTCGGTGCGGTGCAACTCGTGCTCAAACCGGATCGCGACACGGATGTGCGCACCGATATTCCATCCGTGGCTGCGGCGAGGCCATCCGAAGTCTCGAAAAGCCTGCCGCCGATTCTGCTGCTTCGCGGGTTGTCCGGCATGCACTTCGGCAAGATTTTTCCGGTGCGAGATCGACTTCTCGTTGGCCGTCAGGGCGAGCTTGCGCTCGATATGCCGGATGCGGAGGCGCGGCATGCTTCGATCGAGCTCGCAGGCGATGTCATCGTGTTGCGGAGTTTGGGGGCCGCCGTCTCGGCGCAAGTCAATGGTGTCGATGTGAGCGATGCGATTTTGATGGGGGGCGATCAGATCTGTTTCGGTCGCGAACGTTTTCTTGTCGAGACGCCAAGTTTGCCGCAGCGCCTCCTGTCGAATGGAGGGCGCTCGAGCCGCATGGATCCGAGCATTACCCGGACGATGCCGGCCATTTCGTTGCCGGGAGAGGAGCGGTTCGATGACCGTGTAGGTATCGTCGGAGGAGAGTCGCCTGCAAACAAAAACGACATCTGGTGGCTGATTGTCGTGGCGGCGCTCATTGCAGCGGGGCTCACGGTATTTTTTCTCGGCATCATTTGACCGCGTACCATTTTGGTGCGAGCACCTCCCGTTTTTCACCCGTCAAGATAGCCATCCGGCGCAACGACTCTTCCCGGTCGGATAGAATGCCGCGACTTCGCTACTCCGCACCCTGTTCATGGCGCATTCTGAAAGGCTCGTTCCCGTACTCACGATCGACGGTCCTTCCGGCTCCGGCAAGGGCACGATCAGCGCCCGAGTGGCTGATGCGCTCGGTTGGCACTTGCTCGATTCCGGCGCCATTTACCGCGCGGTGGGATTTGCCGCGGGCATGGCCGGGCTGGATTTATCCGATGGCGAAGCGGTCACGCGCTGCGCGGAGACGACCAAAATCCTGTTTCGCGACCCCAAAGACGGGGGGGGGACGCGGGTGATCGTCAATGGTCTCGACGCGACCGCCGACATACGCGCTGAAACCTGTGGCGCCGCCGCTTCGGCGATCGCGGCGATTCCGTCGTTGCGCGCGGCCCTGTTCGAGAAGCAGCGCAGTTTTCGCAAAAATCCTGGCCTCGTGGCCGATGGGCGCGACATGGGCACCGTGATTTTTCCCGACGCGCAGCACAAGATCTTTCTTACGGCCAGCGCCGAGGAACGCGCGAAAAGGCGCTATAAACAGTTGAAAGAAAAGGGGTTGAGCGTTACACTTGCAACCCTTTTTCGGGAAATCGAGGCGCGCGATCTGCGCGACGCGGAGCGCGCGGTAGCGCCGCTGAAGCCGGCTGCGGATGCGGTTCTCATCGATTCGACCGGAATGTCGATCGATGTCGTCGTCGCCAAGGTGTTGGAACTGGTCCGCTCTTGATTCAAGAGAAGCGGAGGCTTTCGGCCTTGGATTACACGGATTCGTGGCGACGCGATTCTTCTTGCTCTGGTTTTTCGAAAAAGCGGGGGTTCGACGAATGGAATCCCGACGGTGGAAAATTTTGAGTGATTCGTGGTGAAAGCGTTTTTTGGCCCCTGCCGTAGTGACGACGGGGAATTGCAACGGTGCGGAGGTTTTCAACCAACGTGCCACAACCGGTGGGTCGCGCCGATTAGCCAACCCGGGCGATCCGATCATCAACTAGAGAACCAACATGACCGAAAGTTTTGCCGAACTGTTTGAACAGAGCCAGACCCTCAACAAGCTCAAGCCCGGTGCGATCGTCTCCGGCATTGTCGTGGACATCCGCAACGATGTCGTCGTCGTCAATGCAGGACTGAAGTCCGAAGGCATCGTGCCGATCGAGCAATTCCGCAACGAGCAGGGCGAACTGGAAGTGAAGCTCGGCGACGAGGTGAAGGTAGCCCTCGACGCCATTGAAGACGGCTTCGGCGAAACCCGCCTGTCGCGCGAAAAAGCCAAGCGTTCCATGGTATGGGACGAACTGGAAGAAGCGCAGAAGGCCAATGCCACCGTGACCGGCCGCGTGTCGGGCAAGGTCAAGGGCGGCTTCACCGTCGACATCAAGGATGTGCGCGCGTTCCTGCCGGGTTCGCTGGTCGACGTGCGTCCGGTGCGCGATCCGGTCTTCATCGAAGGCAAGGATCTGGAATTCAAGATCATCAAGCTCGACCGCAAGCGCAACAACGTGGTCGTCTCGCGTCGTGCGGTGGTCGAGAGCGAGCACTCCGAGGAGCGCGAGCAGATGCTCGAGCGTCTGCAGGAGAACGCGGTCGTCAAGGGCGTGGTCAAGAATCTCACCGACTACGGCGCGTTCGTCGACCTGGGCGGCATCGACGGCCTGCTGCACATCACCGACATGGCGTGGAAGCGCGTGCGTCATCCGAGCGAAGTCGTCAACGTCGGCGATGAACTCGACGTGCGAGTGTTGCGATTCGACCGCGAACGCAACCGCGTCTCGCTGGGCCTGAAGCAGCTCGGCGAAGACCCGTGGGTGGCGATCAGCCGCCGCTATCCGACCAACACGCGTCTGTTTGGCAAGGTTTCCAACGTCACCGACTACGGCTGCTTCGTCGAATTGGAGCCGGGCGTCGAAGGCCTCGTGCATGTGTCGGAAATGGACTGGACCAACAAGAACGTCAACCCGGGCAAGATGGTTCAGGTCGGCGACGAGGTCGAGGTCATGGTGCTCGACGTCGACGAGGAGCGCCGCCGCATCTCGCTCGGCATGAAGCAGACCCAGTCCAACCCGTGGGAAGCGTTCGCCGCGATCCACAAGAAGAACGACAAGGTGTCCGGCCAGATCAAGTCGATCACCGACTTCGGCATCTTCATCGGTCTCGATGGCGGCATCGACGGCCTCGTGCATCTGTCCGACATTTCCTGGCAGGCGACGGGCGAAGATCTCGTGCGCCAGTTCAAGAAGGGCGACACGGTCGAGGCGGTGGTGCTGGCGGTTGATCCGGAGCGTGAGCGCATTTCGCTCGGCATCAAGCAACTCGAACAGGATCCGTTCGGCCAGTTCATGGCGGCCAATCCGCGCGGCAGCATCGTCAACGGCACCGTCACGGCGGTCGACGCCAAGGGTGCGACGATCGATCTCGGCGACGGCGTCGAGGGTTACCTGCGTGCGAACGACATCGCCAAGGAGCGCATCGAGGACGCAACCCAGCATCTCAAGGTGGGTGACAAGGTCGAAGCCAAGTACACCGGCATGGATCGCAAGGGTCGTTTGCTGCAACTGTCGATTCGCGCCAAGGACGAGGCGGAGCTGCAGACGGCGCTGGAAGAGTACCAATCCGCTGCCGGCGGCACGACCAAGCTGGGTGCGCTGCTCAAGGAACAGCTCGGTCAGAAAGGCTGAACGATCGAACCTGTCCGGCGTGCGGGGCGCGCCGGACAGGGTTTTCCCGATTTTCTTCGCCGCATCGCGCACGTTCACTTTTCTCGCAACGCCTTCAATGGGGAAGCTGCTTTCATGACCAAGTCCGAGCTGATTGCCGCCTTGGCTTCTCGGCAAACGCATCTTGCCTTCAATGATGTCGAGCTGGCCGTAAAAAACGTACTGGATCAGGCGAGTCAGGCGTTGGCGCATGGCGAGCGCATCGAGATTCGGGGATTCGGCAGTTTTTCCCTGCACTTTCGCCCGCCGCGCATGGGACGCAATCCCAAGACCGGTGCGCCGGTTGCATTACCCGGCAAACATGTGCCGCATTTCAAGCCCGGCAAGGAATTGCGCGAGCGCGTGAACGACATCGCCGGCAGCAAACTCTAAAGTCGCATTCGATCTGCGATAATCCAAGCGTGGCGACTTTCGGTTTGCGCATGCGACTGGTGACGATTCTCTTCATTCTCGGTTTTGCCTCGGCAGGCGCGATCTTCGGCGCACTCAACGGCGAATCCGTTATCTACGATTTTTATTTTTTCACGTTTGCGACCCCCAAAGGCGCAATGCTGATCGCTGCCGTACTGTTCGGCTGGGTGCTGGGTGGCGCGCTGGTGTATTTGGGCCTCGTGCTGCGCTTGCGCTCGCAACTACGGGCGCAGGCGAAGTCGTTTGCCGCCATGGAGTCGGGCGCATCGTTGCCGTCACCGGAACTCGACCGCTGATGCAATCTGCCTACATCATCGCCACCGTCTGCGCGGCCCTGTTGCCCGTGGCCGCCGCATCGGGTTGGTACTTGAGCAAGCTCGGCAGCGAGCGCAGGCGACACGCGCGCGTATCCGAGTTGTCGTCCAGCTATTTTCGCGGACTGAATTACCTGCTCAACGAACAGCCCGACAAAGCGATCGAAGTCTTCCTGCAGCTCGCCGAGTACAACCGCGATACGGTTGAAACGCATCTTGCGCTCGGCAACCTGTTTCGGCGGCGCGGCGAAGTCGATCGGGCCATCCGCGTTCATCAACATCTGATCGCGCGACCGAATCTGTCGGACGAAGAAAAAACCATCGCCTTGCTCGAACTCGGCGAGGATTACATGCGCGCCGGTCTTCTGGATCGCGCTGAAACGCTGTTCACCGACCTCGTTGCCATGGACGCGCAGGCACCCTCCGCGCTCAAACATCTGATCGGCATCTACCAGCACGAGAAGGACTGGGAGAAGGCGATCGAGCATGCGCGCCGCATGGAGACCATCACCGGAGAGTCGCAGGGCGCGACGATTGCGCAGTTTCATTGCGAGCTGGCCGAGCAGGCGCGTGCCTCCAGGCAGTTCGATGAGGCACGCCGCTGGCTCGATGCGGCTTTGCAAAGTCAGCCGGAAAGTGTGCGTGCGCAAATCGTGCTGGGCCACCTGGAACTTCAGGAAGGCCATCTTGGCGCGGCGACCGCCGCGTTCGAGCGCGTTGCCGTGCTTGATGTCGAATTCGTACCGGAAATTCTTCCGCAGCTGCTCGACTGTTATGCTCGATTGGGGCGAATGCAACGCGCGGAAAAATTTCTGCTCGACAATCTCGATCGCGCACAGAGCGTCGCGCCAGTGATTGCGCTGGCCAAACTGTTCGCCTCCACGCGAGGCGAGCCGATCGCGATCGAATTTCTTACCCGGCAACTGCGCCAACGTCCTTCGGTCCGCGGGTTGATGACGTTGATCGTCACCGACCTGCACCGATCAGAAGGCCCGACGCGCGACAGCCTCCTCGTGCTGCAGGATCTGACCCGGCGCCTGCTGGAAGGACAAGCAGCCTACCGTTGCACGCGCTGCGGTTTTGGCGCCAAGTCCCATCATTGGCAATGCCCGAGTTGCAAAACCTGGGGCTCGGTGCGGCCGATCCACGGCGTCATCGGCGAGTGATTTTCATGTCGCTGCGTGGTCCGTGATGACGACGATGCCGGGTAATCTGCTGCTTTTATCCGTTTGCGCAGCCATATCTGCGCTGATCACATTTCTGTCGATCCGCTACGCGCTGCGCAATGCGCTGCTCGATCTCCCCGGGCAACGGCGCTCGCATTCGGTGCCGACGCCGCGCGGTGGTGGCATCGGTATCGTCGTCGTCGCGATGGCCGCATGGGCGACATTGCTTTTCGATGGACACGGAGTACCTTTCGGCGGTTGGTTGTTGCCGGCCTTGGCGGTCGTTGCCGTGGCGGGATGGATCGACGATCACCGTGGATTGGGGGTTCGCGTCCGATTGGCATGTCATTTCCTCGCAGCCATCGCGCTGTGTCTGCCGATCATGCGCTTGCTCGCCTTCCTGTTCGACGTCGCGATGGCGGCTTCAGGACATTCCAGCACGAAGGCGATGCCACTCGACCCGCACGCGATCCTCGCGTTTGCCGCAAGCATTTGCATCGTGGCGACGGTGTGGTCCATCAATCTGCACAACTTCATGGACGGCATCGATGGCTTGCTTGCCTGGCAAGCCCTGTTCGTGTTTTTGGCGCTGGCGTGGTCGACGCCGGGCGATGGCAAACTGTTCTTGCTGGCATGCGCCGCCGCAGTCGCCGGATTTTTGCCCTTCAATTTCCCCCGGGCCAAGGTGTTCATGGGCGATATCGGCAGTGGCACGTTGGGGTTGCTGATTGCCGCAGGGGCGATCATGCAGATACTTTCCTTCCGCGGTTCGATGTACGCGGGCTTGATCGCTTGCTCCGCATTCGTCGTCGATACGACCTGCACCTTGCTCTCGCGCATGCTCGGTGGGCGGCGCTGGTATAGTGCGCATCGCGAACATCTGTATCAGTGGCTCGCGCGCAGCGGGTTCTCGCATGCGCGGGTGGTGGCTTTCTACATGGCCTGGAACTTGTGCGTGAATGCGCCGGTCTTATACATGCTCGATCGAGCCGGTAGCCATTCCGCGGGGCGCGAAGGAGCGCTGGCACTTGCGGTTTACGTGCTGGCATTGGCGACATGGATTGCCGGTAAACGTTGGTGCCTGCGTCAAGCGTGGCGTATCAAGTGATGAATGACCTGGACAGGATTTTCTTGCGATGCATCCGCGCAACCTGATTGCCGCGATCCACCCGCGACTCGCCGTGGTACTGCACGACTTGGCGATGGTGTGGCTCGCCTGGATCGCCACCAATTGGCTGCGGTACAGTCTCGAGCCGACAGGAATACCGCATATCGCGTGGGCGCCGGAGACGGCGATCGTGGTTTTTCTGCAAGGGCTCGTACTGTGGTGGACGGGCCTGTACAAAGGATTGTGGCGCTTCGCGAGCCTGCCGGATCTGTGGAATATTCTGCGCGCCGGCATTCTCGGCGCCATCGCCATAGCGGTTGCCCTGTTTCTCTACAATCGCCTGACGACGGTGCCGCGTGCGGTGCTCGTGGTCTACCCGGCCGTACTGGTTTTGTTTCTCGGGTTGCCGCGTCTGGCTTATCGATATTGGAAAGACAGCCGGCTCGATTTCGCGCGTGGCGTGCCGGCGAAGCGGGTACTCGTGCTCGGCGCCGGGCGTGCGGGCGAAACCCTGATCCGCGAATTGGCGCAGGAGCGCCGTTATCGACCGGTCGGCATTCTTGACGACAACGCGCAGTTGCGTGGCGCCAAGGTACATGGCGTGCCCGTGTTGGGCACGCTGGAGCAACTGCCGCATCTTGCCGGCGAAGTCGCCGCGGAAATGCTTCTGATCGCCATGCCGTCGGCGAACAACCTGCAAATGCAGCGCATCGTGGAGTTGTGCGAGGCGACCGGAATCGCATTCCGTACCGTTCCACGCCTGCAGGATGTCGTAGCCGGGCGCATGGCGTTCAACGAATTGAAAGAAGTTGCGATCGAAGATTTGCTCGGTCGCGATCCGGTGCAACTCGACTGGACGGCGATTCGTACCGGCCTGTCGGGTGCTCGCGTGCTGGTGACGGGCGGCGGTGGGTCGATCGGCTCGGAATTGTGCCGTCAGGTGGCTCGCCTTGGCGTCGCATCGCTGACCGTGCTCGAACTCTCCGAATTCAACCTCTACCGCATCGAACAGGAGCTTCGGCAGGAATTTCCCGATCTCATCGTCAACGCCGTACTGGGCGATTGTGGCGATGCGATCGTGTGCGAACGCGCGTTTTCGCAGATGCGACCGCAGATCGTTTTTCATGCCGCCGCGTTCAAGCATGTACCGTTGCTGCAAACGCAGGTGCGCGAGGCGTTCCGCAACAACGTGCTTGGCACGCAAGCCGTGGCTCAGGCGGCCGATCGCTTCGGCGTCGGCGCTTTCGTGTTGATTTCGACCGACAAAGCCGTCAATCCGACCAGCGTCATGGGAGCGTGCAAACGCGCAGCGGAAATTTTTTGCCAAAACCTGGCGGCAAGATCGCGCACGCGCTTCATCACCGTGCGCTTTGGCAATGTGCTCGATTCCGCCGGTAGCGTCGTTCCGTTGTTTCGCGAACAGATTCGCAATGGCGGCCCGGTGACGGTGACGCATCCGGAAATCACACGCTATTTCATGACGATTCCCGAAGCCTGTCAGCTCATTCTGCAAGCGTGCGTGCTGGGGCGTGGCGGTGAAATTTTCGCACTCGACATGGGGGAGCCGGTCAAGATCAGCTACCTCGCCGAGCAGATGATCCGCCTTGCCAACAAGGTACCGGGACGTGACGTACACATCGTCTATACCGGTTTGCGTCCCGGCGAAAAATTGTTCGAGGAATTGTTCCACCCGCAGGAAAACTACGTCGATACGAGTCACGCGAAGATTTTTCTCGCCCAGCCGCGCAGCATGTCGGCGGATTTGCTCGCAGCCCAACTTGCGCGCGCCGCGCAAGCCGTGCGCGAATACGACGAAGAAACGTTGAGCCGCTGCTTGACGACGCTGTTGCCCGAATTCGCCTGGCGCGAAGAAAGTGAGGCCGAAGTTGTGCCGATTGCGCGTGGAAAGGGATGAGCACGTACGTCCCGAATACGGCGAAAAGTGAATCGAATCCGATAAAATTCGCTGCGGGAATTTGAAAATTCGAAGATTCGATGGCGGACGATTCGTTTTGATCCGCGCGAGAGACTTGCTCAGGAGCGACAATGGCAAAACCGATGCGAAAAGTAGTTTTCCCCGTGGCCGGTCTTGGCACGCGATTTCTTCCGGCGACAAAGACGGTTGCCAAGGAGATGCTGCCCGTACTCGATCGACCTTTGATTCAATATGCGGTCGACGAAGCGGTCGATGCTGGCGCCGACACGTTGATTTTCGTCACCAATCGCTACAAGCACGCGATTGCGGACTACTTCGACAAAGCCTACGAACTCGAATCCAAGCTCTCGCAATCCGGTAAAAAGGAATTGCTTGCGCTGGTGCAAGGCACGCTGCCCAGAAACGTGCGTTGCATCTTCGTCACCCAGCCCGAGGCGCTGGGGCTTGGGCACGCGGTGCTCTGCGCCAAACAAGTCGTCGGCGACGAACCGTTCGGCGTGATTCTCGCCGACGACCTCATCTCGACGTACTCGAATGGAGCGGCAGGCAAAAGCTGCTTGCGCCAGATGGCCGAACTGTCGATGCGCGAGAACGGCGCGGGCGTCATTGCGGTAGAAGAAGTGCCGCACGATCAAACCGACAAATACGGCATCGTCGATGCGACGGCTCTGAATGAGCGTGCTGCAAAAATCAACCTTGTCGTCGAAAAGCCGAAACCGGAAGTGGCGCCCTCGAATCTTGCCATTGTCGGCCGCTATGTATTGCCTTCGCGCATTTTCGAACTGCTCGAAAAAACCGAACCCGGTGCGGGCGGCGAAATTCAATTAACCGACGCCATCGAAGCGCTGCTCGGCGAACGCTCGGTACTGGCTTATCGTTTCGAGGGCACGCGCTTCGACTGCGGCAACAAGCTCGGTCTCGTACAGGCGACGCTGCACATGGCGATGCAGGATCCAAAACTTGCTGCAGCAACGAAAAAATACATCCACGATTCCAGTTGGATCTGAAATGGAAATCGGCAAAGGCCACGTACGGATCACGACGAACGACGCCCCCGCTGAACGAAGAAGCCGTACTCGATTTATCCGTGACCTGAAAAACGGGGCAGGTGAAGATGGACGTGTGCAGGCCAACGAACAAGGACATCGTTTTGCAAGCCATTCCTGCGGAGTTGCCGCAATAAGACGTCTTCTGCTGGGTTTGCCCGTCCGGCGCTACGCGGCTAAGCTTGCGCATTGGTCGAGATCAATTGATCGGGTGATCAGATCGGCAATGGAGTACCGCAACGCCATTCGGCAATGACGAGTTGATCGAGCAGTGCGCCGGCTTCAGCACGACCGGCCTTGGTGTGGATCGGCAATACGATCAAATCGCCGTCGCATGCCCAATTGAGCGCGGCGCGCACGGCGTCGATTTCTTCGATGGCATCGACGATATTTGCCGTGCTCACGCCGCGCGCGATGAGTTCGTCGCGCAGAATCGTGACGACCTCGTCGGCGGCGCGGTCGCGCAAGTGCATCTGCAAATGCTTGAGCGCGACGAAGTCGGGGCGATGGTGCGTGGTGATCACGGCAAGTTCGCGGATGTCCGCGTCCGTGCGATTGCCGGCCTGGCCGAGCACGAGCGCAAGTCGCCCCCGCGCATGCAGGGCGCGCGCGACGTCGAGCAGGCCGTGCAGCCCGTCGGGGTTGTGCGCGTAGTCGACGATCACCGTCGTCGCGCCGAACCGCCAGCGCATCAACCGTCCGGGGTTGTCGTCGTTGCTCGCGCCGAACCACGCGCAGGTTTGCGCGATGACGGCGGCGTCGAGGCCCAGCGCGTGGGCGAGCAGAGCGGCACCGGCGAGGTTGGCGATGTTGTATTTCGCCGCGCCGTTCGCGCTCAGCGGCATCCTGGCGATGCGGCCAAGAGAGTGATCGTTTCCGCCCGCATGCAGGACCAGTTCGCCCTCGCGTACTCCGCAGGTCGCACCGCCTTGGGCGCGATGCGCGACGAGGAGTGGCCGATCGGCATCGAGCGCAAACCACGCCACGTGTTTTCCGTTCTTCGAGTCGTTGATCGCGAATCGCGCATCCCCGCTCTTCGCCACCAACACACCGTCGTCGGCATTGAGCACGAGCGTGCCGTCGGTGCCGAGCGCGTGCGCGACGACGAGCTTGGCATCGGCGAGGTCTGCGAGCGAGTGCACGCCGTATTCGCCGAAATGATCGGCGCTGATATTGGTGACGATCGCCGCCTGCACGCGTTCGACCGCGAGGCCGCGGCGCAGGATACCGCCTCGCGCGGTTTCGAGCACGGCGGCTTCGGCACGCGCGTCGCGCAACGCGGTGCGTGCGCCGGCCGGGCCGGAGTAGTCGCCGCTCGCGACGGTCTCGCCGCCGATGACGACGCCGTCGGTGCTGCTGAATGCGGTGCGCCGTCCCGCGCGCTCGCTGATCGCGGCGACGAGGCGCGTCGTCGTCGTCTTGCCGTTCGAGCCGGTGACGAGGGCGACCGGAATCGCGTGCAGCGAGTTCCATTCGACGGCAGCGGGCGAGAGCAATGCGTCGAGCGGCCAGGTGCGTGCGCCGCTGCCTTCGCCCAGCGTCAGTTCGGTATCGTCGAGAAGAACAGGAAGGCCTTGCCGATGCGCTTCGTCGATCAATGCGACGAGATCGGGCCGGCGCTCGGCGGCGGCCGCGAGGCGCAGCGTCTGCAACGCGAGTTCTTCGTCCCAGATCGCCGGATAGGCGGGTGCATGGAAGAAATCTTCCCTTCTCCTTCCGGGAGAAGGTGCCCGAAGGGCGGATGAGGGGAAAGCGTCGCGGTCCTGATTGACCTCGGCAAGTTCGCTGACACAATTCCAAATATCCGCCAGCACGTTTTCGAGACTGTTCTGTACATCGGTATTCCAATACCGCAACGTCCTGATGCCATGCTCTGCAAGAAATCGGTCGCGCTTCGCATCGTGCTTTTGCGTGACGAGTTCGTTGTGCTGACTGCCGTCAAGCTCGATGGCGAGCTGGAGATCGTGGCAATAGAAGTCGAGCACGTACGGGCCGACGGCGTGTTGGCGGCGGAATTTCTGGTCATGCAAACGACGTGCGCGAACGAACGACCAGATCAACTCTTCGGGGTTCGTCGAGGCGCGGCGCAGGTTGCGGACGAAGGTCAACGTTGCCTCGTCGAAAGGAAGCTTTTTTCCTTTGGCGATGTGTCGCGGCGAGCTGGAAGGCCTTTCCCTCATCCGCCCTTCGGGCACCTTCTCCCGCTGGGAGAAGGGAAGCAGGGCGAGTTCCAGCGCGTACTCGTTGACTTCGGTGGCGGCGAACAACTGGTCTATCGGTGCGGTGAGCGCAAGCGAGCCGGCGCCATCGCGCAGTCTTGCTGCGGTCTCGATTTCAGGCCAGCCCAGCTCGCGGCGCAGGCGTTCGACCTCGCCGCGCCAGCGCGCGACCACCGCATCGTCCACAGCCATACCTGGCGCTGTTTCGAGCACGGCGCCTGGCGCGGGAAAGTAGAGATTGGCGCCGGTCAGACGGCGCGAATCCGCGAATGGAAGTGGCATCGATTGGGCGCAGAGGGTCAGGATAAAAATGGATTCCCGCATTCGCGGGAATGACGTCAAAGGCGGTCTGGCGGTGCGCTGAAGTCAGTCTTCGGTGTCGCGCGCGAAGCGGATGCCGCGCTCGTCGCGGATCAGGCCGTCCATCTCGACGACCGTGCGTTCCTCGATCGCCGGCTCGATCGCCGCGACCGGTTCGACGCGCTTGGCTGCGGGCGGCGGCGTGCCTTCGGCGTGGAATTTGGTGATCT
>Ga0208826_1001377_pt1 | contig 20618 bp, 41 predicted proteins | sample AD_UKC115_MetaG_FD_184451 | JGI IMG/M metagenome (GOLD analysis project Ga0208826, IMG submission 184451) | Active sludge microbial communities of municipal wastewater-treating anaerobic digesters from Hong Kong - AD_UKC115_MetaG (SPAdes)... | ecosystem: Engineered > Bioreactor > Anaerobic >...
GACGGGTTGACCCACGCCTCGACCTCGTGGCGCTGGACGGTGCTCATATCAGGTGCTCCTTCTCTCGTGATCGTGATGTGGTCCGGGGCTCAGATGTCGCCGGTGCAGATGCAGCACACGTCGATGTAGTCATCCTCGGGGGCGATGGTCTCGCCGCCCATCGCGCGGGCGAAAGCGTCGCCCTCGGCGGTGCGGTGGTGGTCGAGCGCGTGGAAGCACTCGGCCTCGCTGTTGGCGTGCTCCCATAGGCTGCGGGCGTAGCCCCGGCGCTCGTGCCCGGTCGCGGTCTCGACGTTGGTGACCTTGCGGGTGTCTGCGTCGATGTCGAGGAAGGAGACCTGCTCGCCGTCGATGACCAGCGCGTAGGTGACGGTGCCGGCCTGCTCAGTGCGGGTGATCGTCGTCATTGGTGCCTCTCCTGGGCTGGTATCTCCTGCCCTTCTGACTACTACTATACACGAGTGAAGTAGGGATGCAATACCCAAGTGGAGTAATTTGTGTGGCGTGGGTCACTTCGAAGATTCCCTGGCCGGACCCCTTGACAAGGATCGTGTGCGGTCCCAGCATCACGGCCTGGCCGGGAGCCGGGCCGCGGCCGTCCCCAGCATCGCCGCGCCGGTCGGGCTCCGGAAGATCAGGCCCTCGCGCGGACCGGGCATGCGCTCAGTATTTTCCTGCCGGTAACGCCAGCAACATCAGGCCCTCGCGCGGACCGGGCATGCCCTGGCGCAGCGCCGCCAGCAGCGCCAGGCACCAGCGCGTGGGTCAGGGCGGGGTGAGGATGCGGCCGGGGATCGTGGGCGGGGCGGGGGTGGCGTCCTAGAAGTCAGGCAGCCGGAATGCCGCCGATGGCTCGAAACAACGCCTCGTCTGCCACTTGGGTATAAATCGCAGTCGTGGCCGGGGACGCATGCCGCAGCGCGCGCTGAGTCGTGCGCAGATCACCGCCCGATGCTCGAAGCACTTGCGTGCCGAAGTGGTGCCGCAGTCCGTGCGGGGTGCCCGTGACTCCGGCCCGCTTCATCGCGCGGCCAATCGCGAGCGATACCGAGACGCGCGAGACGTGGCCCTCGGGGGAGTCGGACGGGAACCAGTAGCCCGCGCGCGGCATGCGCTCAACCAGCGCGGCCACATGGGGATGTAGCGGCACCGTCGACGACACCGAGCCCTTGCCGGTGATCCGCACCTCCCCGCCGGCGAAGTCTTCGCCCCGCACCTTGGCTATCTCGTGCACGCGCATCCCCTCGTATGCCGCGAGCAGGACGTAGGCGGCGGTCGAGCGTGCGCGTGGGTCCGAGCAGGCGGCGAGGATGCGCGCCACATCGGCGGGGGAGATTGGCCGGGGGACACCTCGGGGCGCACGCACAGCAGGGAGCGACGCGGCCGGGTTGTCATCGCGCCGCCCGGTCTCGGCGAGCCAGTCGAACCACACTCGTAGATGGGCGCGGTAGGTGGCACGGGAGGACTTGGCGATATCGAGGCTCGCGAGCCACTCGATTAGATCCTCACGGGTCACTGTCAGCAGGTCGGACCCCTCGGCTAGCCGCAGGATCGTCGCCTCCCGAGCCGTGCGCGTCCGGGGTGAGTGCCCGGATGCCAATCCGTGCAGGCGAAATGCCGCGAGTAGGTCCGGCGTGGACTCCTCGAAGGGCAGCGGCATGGCGATCCAATCGGCGTGTTGCATCCGAGTACCTTGCGCGAAGTTACTCATCGGAAATCCCGGCGCCCGGCGTGATCTAGGCTACCCTTAGTTGGACGAAACCCCTTACCTTCTGATCCGAAGGTAAGGGGTACCGAAAAAGTTTCTCGCCCGCCCCCTTGTGCGCGACGTTGCTCATGTGGTTTAGTCATCCCATGAGCAACATTCCGCACGAGGGCAGCGCGGGCCTACTGAGCACCGCAGAGGCCGCCGCCCTCCTCGGCAAGAGCCCCGCCACCATCAACCGCTGGGCGGACTCCGGCGCGCTCCCCGTCGCGGTCAAGGCGCCGGGCATCCGGGGCGCGCGATTCTTCACCGCCGCCGAGGTCGAGAAGTTGCGTACCGAGGCGGGTGCGGCATAAAGACCGGCCCGCGGGCCGACGTGTCCTCCCCTCCGTCGGCCCGCGGCGCCCCACCTTCTGAGCAAAAAACAACCCCCGCCACAAGGGCGGGGGCCGTTCACCACGAAGAAAGGTACCACCCCCATGCCTGAAACCCACCCCTGCCCCACCTGCGGGCACGTCCGCGAGGCCCCGCCCACGGTCGACTGGACCGGATACGAAGACGCCGTGCGCGAGTACATCGCCGCCTGGCTGGCCGAGCAAGAGCATCAGCTCGACCGCTGGCGGCAAGGCATTGTCATCCGCTCCGGGGACTTCGAGGCTTCCAAAGCCCGATACAAGGCCGACGCGAAGGTCTCCGGATACCTCAAAGCCCGCTTCGGCAAGGGCTACCTCGTGGTCAATGTGCTCGGGGGCGAAGCCTTCTGGAGTCCGTCGGACACCGCCCAGCCGTTTGTCGTCATCTACACCCACGCTGACGGCCCAATCCGCCCGGACGGTGCGGCATGACCCGCCAAACCGTGCGCAAGCCCGCCCGCACAGCAGCGGGCGCCGTCATCGAGCTGGCGACCCGTGAAGCCGCACTCCGCACGCTCGACCGACTCGGGGCGCTCGACACCGCTGACGCTCTCGGCCTCACCGGGGACCACCGAAAAACCCGCGTCGAAGCTGACGGGCGCGCGCGGGAGGTGTGGGCGCTGTGAGGGCCATGTATCCCACGGTCTGCCCCCGCTGCGGCGCGGTGGTCCCGACCGGCTCCGAGATCGTCAAGCGGGTCGGCGAATGGGTGTGCCGTCCGTGCGGGCAGGAGGGGCGCGAATGAGCCTCAAGACATGGCCCGAACTGGTGCAGCGGTCCGAGCAGTGGATCGAAGCGCGCTGCGGCATCGTCACCGCGTCCGTCGTCGGCGCGCTCATCACTGCCACCGCCCCGCCCGCAGAGGACTTCGCGTGCCCCGACTGTGGCGCGGAGGCTGGCGGCCCGTGCCTGAGTAAGGCGCGCACCGGACCGACGCCAATCAAGACGATTCACGGCGCACGTACCGAGGTGGCGCAGGCGAGCGACCGGCCGCCCGTGCTCGGCGTCGCGGACACCGAGGCAAGCCGAGGCATAACCGCAGCCCTCGCGGCCGAGCGAGTCACCGGCAATGTGGAGGAGACGCGCATGACCCCCGACATGTGGCGCGGCGTGGAGGACGAGCCGATCGCGCGCGAGTTCTACGCCAAGCATCACGCGCCCGTCGACGCGATGGGCTTCATGGTCCGCGACGACTGGGGATTCTCGATCGGCTACTCCCCTGATGGGCTGGTCGGCGACGACGGGCTGATCGAAATCAAGTCCCGGCTGCAAAAGGTGCAGCTGCTAACCGTGCTCGACGACGGCATACCCGCCGCGAATATGGCGCAGCTTCAAGCCGGGCTGCTGGTGTCCGGGCGCAAGTGGATCGACTACGTCTCCTACTGCGCCGGTATGCCGCTCTACGTCAAGCGCGTCACGCCCGACCCGCGATGGGTGACCGCGATCCTGCGCGCCGTCGAAGTCTTCGAGGCGCGCGCTTCCGAAATGACCGACTCCTACAAGTCCGCGACGGACGGATTGCCCGTCACGCACCGGCCCAAATACACGGAAATGGTGGTCTGACAATGGATCTCACTAGCACGATCGTCCCCCGCTCCGACCAGATCAATGCCGACGACCTGATCGCCGGCCCGGTCACGGTGACGATCACCGAAGTCCGCAAGGGCAACGCTGAGCAGCCCGTCGACGTGGTGCTCGACCTCTTCGGCCCCGGTCGCCCCTTCAAGCCGAGCAAGTCCATGCGGCGCGTGATGGTGACCGCGTGGGGGCCGGACTCGCATGCCTACATCGGTCGCCGCATGACGCTCTTTCGTGATCCGCGCGTGCGCTTCGGTGCGGACGAGGTGGGCGGCATCCGAATCAGCCACATGTCGCACATCGAGGGCAATCTGACGGTCGCGCTGACAGTGACCCGTGGCAAGCGCGCGGCCTATGTCGTGCAGCCGCTCCCGTCCACGCCCGCCGCCCCGAGCGGACCGAGCCCCGTCGAGCAGGCCATTGCAGCCTTCGCGGCCAGGGGCATCCCCGTCTCGGCGATGGAGGCGCACGTCGGCAAGTCGCGCGACGAGTGGGCAGACGACGACCTCGCGACACTGCGCGCCTGGTATGCCGAGGCCGCCCCCGTCACTGCGACCGAGGACGAAGGGGGCGACCAGTGAACGCCGCCCACCCCGAAGAGTGCACATGCCTCTCCTGCGCGATCGACCCGCGCGCCGAGGCCGTCACCGACCTGGCCACCGAGGCCGCGCGAGACCACGCGATCCGCGGGCAGATCGAGGACACCCACCGCGCCGACATGACCGACCGACGCCGAACGGGGGACTACTGATGAGCGCCCGCGCGTGGATCGTCCTCCTGGCCATCGTGCTCCCCCTGGCGCTCCTGGCGGGCGCTTACCTCGATGAGGTCCGGCGTCGCTCGCACCGACCCTCGCTTCGTCCCGCCCAGCCGACCCGCCGGAGCCTGCGATGAGCCCCGCGTCGTCGTGGGCGCTGCTCGGCGTCGTCCTCGTGGCGCTGCCCGTGTGCGTCGTCATGCTCCTGGCGATCCTGGCCGACCTCGGTAGCCCTGTCGTGGCCTGCGAGGACCGCGAGTGGGACGCCCTGCTCGATGCCGTGGAGACCGCGCGCGAGGACTTCCCCGACCACTTGGGGCGGGAGGTGTCGGCATGAGCGAGGTCTACGAGCGAGTTCACGCGATGAGCGCCGCCGCTGAATTGCGCACTGCCGCAGACAAATTGCGGGAGCTTGCCGAGGGTGCGACCCCCGGACCGTGGGGATGGAAGCCCGCGAACCCCAACGAACTCGGGCCGCTGCACGACGCCAGCCTGACCGGGCCCTCCTGCCACCTCACGTCGGGCGATGACGTCTGGATTCGGGACGCCGTGTACATCACCATGATGGACCCGATTGTCGGACTCGCGCTAGCGGGTCTGCTCGATGAGGTCGCCGAGCACGCCGAGTCGAATGATGAGTACGACGGATTCCCGCCGGAGTCGGTCATCACCGGCTACACGCCCGCGGTCACCATCGCTCGCCTCATCAACCGGGGTGCGTCATGAGCGACGGGTCAGGAATCTCTTGGACAGATGCCACGTGGAACCCCATCGTCGGCTGCACCAAGGTCAGCCCCGGCTGCGACCACTGCTACGCGATCCGCACCGCGCACCGCATGACCGCGAACCCCAACCCGCTCGTCTCGCAAGCCTACGAGGGCACCGAGGCGGGCGGCGAGTGGACCGGCAAAGTCAACATCTTGGCCGACCGACTCGACCAGCCGCTGAAATGGCGAAAACCGCGACGGATCTTCGTCAACGCCCAGTCCGACCTCTTCCACGAGGCCGTGCCGGACGACTTCATCACCCGCGTGTGGGCCGTCATGACGCTGGCCCCGCAGCACGTCTTCCAGATCCTCACCAAGCGCCACGCCCGGATGAGGTCGCTACTGAGCGCCCCCCGCTTTCAGGATGACGTCTGGCGCGCGGCGACAGCCCTCATGGGCGAGCACGGCATCGACAAGGGTCGGCATTTCGCGTGGCCCCTGCCGGGCGTGTGGCTTGGGGTCAGCGTGGAAGACCAGCAGTGGGCGGATATCCGCATCCCGGCGCTGCTCGACACCCCGGCCGCCGTGCGGTGGCTCTCCTGTGAGCCGCTGCTCGGGCCGGTGGACCTGTGCATGGAGCGTCCCGGCTGTCCTGACGGAGGACGGTGTCACCACGGATGCGTGGGCGGCTACTGCTTCCGGGTGGATTGCTGCGAGCCGCTGTCGGGATATCGGGAAGGCGAACCGCTAGCCGGGCTCTGGACCGAGGTGGACAAGAAGCGAAAGGCCAGTATCGATTGGGTCGTGGTGGGCGGCGAGTCTGGCCCCGGCGCTCGCCCGATGCACCCGACGTGGGCGCGGTCGCTGCGGGACCAGTGCCAGGCCGCCGGCGTGCCGTTCCACTTCAAGCAGTGGGGCGAGTGGGCGCCGTCCGGGATCGGCTTTGGCTGGCTGCCTGAGCGGCAAACCTACGTCGGCGATATCCAGCCCTACGGCATTCACGGCACTCCCTTCCGGCAGATCATGGCCCGCGTCGGCAAGGCGAGCGCTGGCCGGGAGCTCGACGGCCGCACCTGGGACGAGTACCCCACATGACCCGCTCGATCCGCCGCTGCCCCCGATGCCTCGGACGAGACGGCGAGCACTACCCCGAGTGCCCGATCCCCGTCCTGGCCACCATCACCGAGCGCGCCGAGACCCCGGACGCGCCGCCGCAAGACGAGACCCTGTTTGGAGGCGACGAATGAACAGCCCAGTCGAATGGCTCGAACGCAACGCCCCCGACCCCTGGCGAGACCGCGACGCAGGCCCCACGCCGGACCTCGGCATGGAAGTGGCGACCCTGGGCGAGTGGACGATCCGCGCGGACATCCCACCGAAGGCACTCAGCGACGCCGCGCGCCGCCTGCATGCCGCGCACGGAACGCGCACGGAGAGCCCGGAGGCGACCCGATGAGCACCCCCGACATCGACGCCCTGCGCGACGCGCTCACCGCCGCCCGCCCGTCGATGACGCCCGAGCAGCAGACCGCTGCCGACGCGCTCCTGGCCGCGCTCACCCCGCCGATGGAGGAGCCGACTTGGCCAGGAGCGCCCGTCATCGCCGCATGCCACCCCTCCGTGAATCCAAGTCTTCACACCCGCTGCAACTCCAGCTCATCCCGGTGGGAGTGCAAATTTCGCTGCACCTCCACCCCGTGGGGCAACCTCATCAAGCCGCGGCCGCTTACCGCCGAAGAGTATGCCGAGCACCGCATCCCCATGCCCTGCGAGCCGGTCACGGACGAGCTGGTCGATCGGTGCGCCAAGGCGGCGTGGAGAGAGTGGGGGGACCTCAACTACGTCACCAAGGGAATGCACCGCTCGCGTATCCGTGCTGCCCTGCGCGCCGCTGGTCACCCGGAGGCGACCCGATGAGCGACGTGACGATCCTCCGGCGCGCAGCGAGCGTGCTGCGCGAGCGGGCGGGCGAGGCCGAGCCCGACCTTGTGATCCCCCGCGGACCCGCACCCCTCGCGCGTCGTGACGTCGCGCTCGCCCTGGCCGATTGGCTGGACGACGAGGCTGCGCGCGGTCTCGGCAGGCCGGACAACCCAGCCGCGTATGCCGTGGCGCGGGCCGTGCTCCGAGAGGCGGGCGAGTGATGCGCCAACAATGCGCGGGACTCGACTGTGGCCGCTGGTTTTCGTCCGATCACGCATGGGAGCAGCACCGCAAGGGGCCGCACCCTCGCACATGCCTCGACCCCGCGTCGATCACCCGCAAGGACGGGTCGCCGGCTCTCGTGGCGCGAGTCGCCAAGGACGGCCGGATGATCTGGACCGGCACGGGTGAGCCGCTGGGCAAGACCAGTGAGGCGGGCGAGTGATGGCCAGCCCAGCCGACCTGTCCCCGTGCCCCGTGTGCGGCGACCGGACCAACCACGCACACCGGCCGGCCGCGCAAATCTCCTGCGACGCGGCCTCCTACACCCGCGCCGCCGCCGTGACCTGGCTCGCCAAGACAGCCGGGATGGACCCCGAGCTGGAAGTGCTGCTCGCGGCCGGGTGGACCGCGCCTGAGCGGGGGGCCGAGTGATGCGCGTCCTGACCATCACTGTGCCCCTCCCCCCCGGCGGAAAGTGGCTGTCCACCAATAGCAATCGTCACCTACACCCCCACGCGCAGGCCAAGCGCATCCAGCCCTGGCGCACCTCTGCCGCCGCGCTCGCCAAGGGCAAGACACCCTTCGCCGGGCCGGTCGCCGTCGTCGCCACGATCCACAAGGCGCGGCGCAATCGCTGGGACATCGACGGCATCACCCCGACCGTCAAGGCCTGCATCGACGGGCTACGGGACGCCGGGGTGCTGGCCGAGGACGACGACCAGCACATCACGCGCCTGACGCTGCAAGTCGGGGCTGTGGACCCGCGCGCGCCCCGGCTGGTGCTGAGCGTCCACGAGGCCGACCAGATCGAGGGCTGGGAGGGCGTGGCATGAGCACCCCCACATCCGGCATCACCGTCCCACCCGACTGGACCGGCCCCGCCGACGGGGTGCCGTGCTGCCTTGGCACGGCAGTCAACGACTGGGACTCCTGCACCTGCTGGCAGCCGATCTACGACCCGCCCGAGCAAGCCCGGATGCTGCGCGGCGAGGTCACCGTCATGCCCGCCATGTGCGGAGATTGCGCCTACCGGCCCGGCTCGCCCGAGCGTCGAGGCAGCCCCGACGCGGCCGCGGACGGCTACGACCTAGATGACCTCGCGATCAGCCGCACACGCTTCTGGTGCCACGACGGGATGCGCCGCTTGCTCGGTCTCGCGCACCCCTCCGGCGAGGTGTGGATCGCCGAGAGCGCCGAGGGCGGGCGAGCGGTCACGCACTACGACCCGCCGATCGACTGGCTAGGCATCCCACACCGCGCGGACGGCACCCCCGGCTCCCTGTGCGCGGGCTGGGACGCGCGTCGTAAGGCGTGGGCCGCGTGCCCCGTCGAGCGTGACCTGCCGAGCCTGGCGGAGGTGACCCCGTGAGCGCCCCCGCCCGCCACGAATCCACGTGCCCCGAGTGCGGGACGCGCATCCACCTCGGCGACCCCATCCGCCACGACGAGGACCACGACGACTGGGTGCACGTCTCCTGTGCCGACGCCGACCACCCCGACCCCGAGCCGTGCCCCGAGTGCTGGCTCACGATCTGTGACTGCGAGGACAAATGACCACCCTTCCCACCCTCACCCCGCGCGCCGTGATCTACATCGGACGCAAGCGCGTCGCGCACCTGCCGCGCGTGCTCATCGAGGACCAGGCCGTGATCCTGCGCGCCCGCTGCGGCATACCCCTGACCCGCGCCAATGGCTGGGTCGTCGAGGGCTTCACCGAGACCACCGGCGTACCCACCTGCGAGGCCTGCATCGAGCAGGAAGGCGAGGACCGATGACCCTGACCATGACTGACCTTTTCGCCGGGGCCGGCGGATCGAGCACGGGCGCCGTGTCGTCTGGCGCCGTCGATGTGCGCCTGGCTGCCAATCACTGGGCCAAGGCCGTGGAGGTGCACAACGCCAACCACCCTGGGGCAGATCACATCTGCGCCGACATCAGCCAGTACGACCCGCGCCGCGTGCGTCGCACCGACCTGCTCTGGGCGTCACCTGAGTGCACGAACCACAGCCAGGCCAAGGGCAGTAAGCGGCCCGCGCAGACCGGCCCGGACCTGCTCGGCGAGACCCTGCCCGACGAAGCCGCCGAGCGCTCCCGCGCGACCATGTGGGATGTGGTCCGCTTCACCGAGGCGCACCGCTACGAGGCCGTCATCGTCGAGAACGTGGTGGAAGCCACCAAGTGGGAGCCCTTCCGCGCATGGCTGCTGGCGATGGACTCCCTCGGCTACGACCACCAGATCGTGTCCCTCAACTCCATGCACGCCCAAGCGGGCGGGCTGCCTGCGCCGCAATCGCGGGACCGGATGTATGTGGTTTTCCACCGCAAGGGCAATCGGCGACCCGAGGTCGAGAAGATCCAGCGACCGGCGGCATACTGCCACCGCTGCGACGTGGTGGTGGAGGCTCGGCAGGCCTTCAAGACCGGCCGCACCGTGGGCCGCTACCGAGCGCAATACGTCTACGTCTGTCCGGACTGCGGCACCACCGTGGAGCCCGGCTGGCTGCCCGCGGCTGCCGCTATCGACTGGACCTTGCCGGGCACCCGGATCGGTGACCGCGCCAAGCCCCTGGCCGAAAAGACCCGCGCCCGGATCGCCGCCGGAATCGCCCGCTACTGGCGACCCCTGACCGTCGAGGCGGGCGGACACACCTATGACGCGGCCAACCCGAGACACCCGCGCCACGGCGACCCGTCGAGCTACTACCGCGCCTGGCCCACCGATGACCCGCTGACCACCCTGCACACCACCATGAGCAAGGCACTTGCCGTCCCGGCTGGCGGCACCTGGCACGAGTCCGCGCGACCCGTCGCCGAGGCATACCGCGCCTTCACCACGCGCGAGAGCACTGCTCTCGTGGTGCCCGTGGAGGGTCGCGAGGGCAAGCGGGCAGGAGTCACCGGGGACCCGCTGCGCACCATGACCACGCGCCTCGAAACCGGGCTCGCGCTCATGCCCTTCATCGCCGAGCTGCGCGGCGGCGGATCGACCGCGCGATCGACGACCGACCCGCTCGCCACGGTCACGGCCGCAGGGAATCACCACGGGTTGGTGACGCCCTACTACGGCCGGAGCGCGACCGCGCACCCGACCGGACGGGCGCTCGGCACGCTCACCACGGTCGACAAGTACGCCCTCGTCATGCGCAACAACAACGGCGGGGCCGAAATGACCACCCCCACGGCGGAATACCTGCGCACCCTCACCACGGCTGGACACCAATCGCTCGTCACACCGGGCGACATCAAGGCGGCCGAGGCGACGGTCGATGACTGCCTATTCCGGATGCTCGAACCCCACGAGGTGGCCGCGGGCATGGCATTCCCTGGCGACTACCTGTGGTCAGGTACCCGGCGCGAGCGCGTGCGTATGGCGGGTAATGCCGTCACCCCGCCCGCCGCCCGCGACCTCATCACCGCCGTGGCCGAGAGCCTGGGGGCAGCAGCATGACCCGCCCCAAGCCCACCACCCACGAGGTCGAGCACGACTGCCACCTCGACGGGCAGCCCGTGCGGCACACGACCGTCATCGAGGCCACCCCCATGCGGCTCACGGACGGGCGCACCCGGTGGCGCGGCGTGCGCTGCGACGGGACCGGGATTGAGTGGGTGGAGTCGTGAGCATCTACTTCGCCGACGACACCGTGACCCTGCACCACGGCGACGCGCTGGCCGTGCTCGCGGGGATGCCGGACGGGTCGGTCGACTGCATCGTCACCAGCCCGCCCTACTTCTGGCTGCGCGACTACGGGGACGTCGGCACCGACTGGCCCGCCACGACATACGCGCCGATGGTCGGGCTCGACCCGGTAGACGTGCCCGCCATGACGTGCGCGCTCGGGCTAGAGCCGACGCCGGCGGCATACATCGCGCACCTCGTACTCATCTTCCGCGAGTGCCGGCGCGTGCTCGCGGACGACGGCACGCTGTGGCTCAACCTCGGAGACTCCTACGCTCGACAGGGCGGCGCCGGCCGCGGCGGCGGGTCGATGCTCCAAGGCCGCAAGCACGGCCACGCCCAAGAGTCCAAGAGCCACCGCCGACGCAAGCCTGGCATCACCATGCCCGAGAAAAACCTTCTCGGCATCCCGTGGCGCGTCGCGTTCGCACTGCAAGCAGACGACAGTGGCGACACTTACGAGATGCTGGCAGATGCGCCACGGGCTGTATACAATGAAATATGCCTCATAAGGACCCGGAAGCACGACGCGAGTATCACCGCGAATACGCTCGCAAGTGGCGCGCCGAGCACCCCGAGCGATACCGCGAGCGGCGACAAGCATGGAATGAGGCCAACCCCGAAAAGCTGCGCGGCTACAGCCGAAAGTACTACGAGCTCAACCGAGAGCAAGAAATCATCCGAAACGTGCGCGGGAACGCACGCCGATACCGGAAGCTCCGACTCGACGCACTCCAGCGATACGGCGGGGCCAACCCAGAGTGTGCCTGCTGTGGAGAGTGGCGTATTTCCTTCCTCGCACTCGACCACATCGGCGGAGGCGGAAGCGCACACAGGAGGGAACTCAAAGCGCGAAGCCTCAACATCTGGGATTTCCTGCGCCGCGAGAACTACCCAGACGGATACCGAGTCCTCTGTCATAACTGCAATTGTGCGATCGGGTATTACGGTGCCTGCCCGCACGAAGAAGAGCGAGCCACTGAGGCTCCAGAAAGCGGAGATACCGCCTGAACTTCTGCCGTACTTCCGCCTAGTCAAGCAGGATCGGTGGATATTACGGAATGACGTAATCTGGTCCAAGTCGAACGGCATGCCCGAAAGCGTCCGCGACCGGCTCACCGCCAAGCACGAGCACATCTTTCTGTTCGCGAAGTCACCGAGGTACTACTTCAACGTCCATGAAACGCGCAACCCCGGTGACGTGTGGACCATCCCCACCGTCCCGTTCTCCGGCGCTCACTTCGCTGTCTTCCCGCCGACGCTCGCCGAGAGGTGCATCCTCGCCGGATGCAAACCCGGCGGCACCGTCCTCGACCCCTTCAGCGGCTCCGGCACAACCGGAATGGCCGCAGCACGCCACGGCCGCCGCTACGTCGGCATTGACCAGTCGAGCGCATTCCTCGACCTCTCGCTGCGCACCCGGCTACGGCAAGGGGCGCTCATCGAAGGAGACACGCCATGACCACCACCTGGCGCGACGACGCCGCCTGCCGGGACTCCGGCGCCGAAGTGTTCTTCCCGGACTCCAGCGACCCCCGCGAATACGACGCACCCCGCGCCGTGTGCCGACGCTGCCCGGTGCGGCAGGAGTGCCTAGCGGACCAGCTCGCCTGGGAGGGCAGCATCGCCAGCGGGGCCCGGCACGGCATGTATGGCGGGCTCACCCCCGCCGAGCGGTACGCCGTGCACCGAGACCGACGCGGGCCGGAGATGACGCCGCGCCGCCACCCCGTGACGCCCGAGCAGGTAGAGGCCATCCGGGAGGCACTAGCGGCCGGGATGACCCTCAGGGGCATCCGCGCCCTAGTGGGCGTTACCGATTGGCAGCTGCGCACCGTCATGGCGGACTACGGGCTGAGCAAGACGGGGCGGAGCGCGTCGTGAGGGCTACCGCCGACGCGGATGCCGAATCGCCCGTGGCCTGCATTCGCCGACCGACCGCGACCTACACCTCGTGCCGCTGCGAGACGTGCCGCCCCGAACGCAACCGCATGCGCAAGCTCACCGAGGCCGGACTCGTGCCGCCAACCCGCGACGCCGAGGCGCGCGCCCGACTACGGGCCTGGGACGAGCGCGGCCACTCGCCCGCGTGGATCGCCTCGGCGACCGGACTGACCGTCGAGGCCGTCCAGCACCTGACCCACGACGTGCGCCGCTACGACCGCATTGAGCAGCGGATTCACCGCCGCCGTGACCCTGTCGCCGCGATCCGCCTCGCAGGCGACGACCTCGGACTATTTGACACCGCCGCGCGACGCCTGAGCCAGGGTGTCCTCGACTTCGGAGAAGACGCGTCATGAGCGCCCCCGCCCGCCACGAATCCACGTGCCCCGAGTGCGGGACGCGCATCCACCTCGGCGACCCCATCCGCCACGACGAGGACCACGACACCTCGGTCCACGTCGTGAGCACTACCACCTACCGGGACACCAGGGCGAAGGTGCGCCGAGTGCCAACCCCGATCATCCTGCGCGACAACGGATTCCGCGACGCGGGCAAAGAGATGTGGAGTTGGCGCGCATCCGTCCCCGGCAAGCCGTACCTCGTCGGCGACGGGCTGCACTTCCACACCTGGGACGACGCGATGGACTACGCGACCGGCAAGGGGCGGGCGAAATGAGGCCGTGCGAGTGGTGCGAGTTCTGTCCTTTTGCGGGGTGCGAAGGGTGCCGATTCCAAGGCGGAAAGCTGTCGGATTCCGTTGTGCCGCAAGGTAAAATGGACATGCTTGCAGAGACGCAAGCGGCCCCCGGAAGCGGCAACTCCCGAGGGCCAACCGAGACGACTAACAAGGAGTCGCACGGCATGAGCGATCGTACCCAAAACGCCCCCCGCATTCGCAGCGGTGATGCCCGGTGAGCTACCAGGCAGTGCAGTGGGCGCTCAACGCGAACCACACCGGACCACTGGCGCCGGAGACCCGCCTCGTGCTTGTCATCATGGCCGAGCGGGCCGACCAGAAGGGTCGGAACGTCTACCTCTCCGCGGGCACCATTGCGGCCAGTCTCGGCACGACAGAGAGGTCTGTGCGCCGGAATCTGCGCGTCCTGCGCGACCTCAATCTGATCCTCTGCGGCAACCCGGAAGTGATCCCGGACAGCTATCGCCACGACCGCCGGCCCGTTGTCTACAACCTCGCAATGACGGCCCGACGGGGTGACAGCAACGTCACCCCGCTAAGGGGTCCGGAGCGGGCTTCACGACCTGACAGCAGTGTCACCCCGTTCACCGCCTACGGGGTGACAGCAGTGTCCGCACGGGGTGACAGCAGTGTCCGCCACGGGGTGACAGCAGTGTCACCCAAACCATCAATAGATCCACCCATTAACCATCTGTGGCTAAGTAACACCAATACGTCTAGTAAGTGGAGCGAGCGTTTCGACGGCTTCGCGAACATCGTCCGGGACACCCTCAAAGCGTCGCGCAACGGATTGGTGTTCTCGCTTCGCGAGCAGGTGGCGTCATGAGGATCGACCGCGCCCAAGCCGAAGCCCTCGCCGCCTTCGTGATCCGTGTCCGCACCGACTGGTCCCACGGCGGGGTCATGGCCGCGATCGGCAAGGTGACCGACGCCGACCCGCTCGACATCGCACGGGCCTTGGTCAACCTCGCCGCTGACCCGACCGCGCTGACCCCGGCGCTGCTCGAAAAGCCCGGGCCGTGGTGGCGCAACCCCGAGTCCCGCAACGTGGCCCCGCCGCGCAACTCCATGCGCTGCCACGAGCACCCCGACCACGAGGTGCCCTGCCCTGCCTGCCGGGCCGCCTTCGAGGCCGACCCGCCCCGGCCCGAGACCATCGCCGCCGCCCTCAAGGCCGCCCGTCAAGCGCGCGGGGCTGGCGACCGGGCCGAGCAAGAGATCCGCGACCGGAGGGCATCGTGAACGTCCCCGAGCACATCACCGTCAGCGTGACCATTCACGCCACCAAGGCCGACTGCCAGGTGTGCCACACGGGGATGTCCGTGCCCACTGCGAGCATCTTCGGCGCCGAGTTCGTGGGCGGGATGCTCGCGGCCTTCGTGACGGCCCACGCCGTGCACGACCGGCGCGGCAATGCTCCCGGGCTGACCCCGAGCGGGCGACCCAGCAAGGCATTCCGGGAGGCGCAGCGATGACCCCCGACCGGTGGGCGCGCATGTCCTGGCATGCCCGCGAGCGCCACGCCGCCGCACTGCGCCGCGAGGTCCAGCGCCTCGAAGCCCGGCTCGCCACACGTCGGGCCAGCGCAGCCGGCCGACGCCAGTTGGGGGAGCTCGACGCCGCACAGACAGCCCGCGACGCCGCCCGCATCCTCGCCACCCTCCCGCCCGACCCCGAGGCCGAGCAACACCGAAACGACCTCTGGCAAGCCACCCGAAAGGACCGCACAGCATGACCGCCTGCACCATCACCGGCAACCTCACCAGCGACCCCGAGCTGAGGTTTAGCCCATCCGGCGCTGCCGTCGCGAACTTCACGGTGGCCGCGACCCCGCGCATCTTCGACCGGCAAGCCAACGAGTGGAAGGACGGGGAAACCCTGTTCATGCGCTGCTCGGTGTGGCGCGAGCAGGCCGAGAGCGTGGCCGAATCGCTGCGCCGGGGCATGCGCGTCATCGTGACCGGCAAGCTCAAGTCGCGGTCCTGGGACGACAATGACGGGCAGAGGCGGACCGTGATCGAGATGGACGTCGACGAGGTCGGCCCGTCGCTGCGCAGTGCGGCGGCCAAGGTCACCAAGACCGAGCGCAACGGCGGCGGCCAGGGCTTCGATGCGCAATCCAACCCCGGCGGCGGGTGGGGCCAGCAACCACAGGGCGCGAGCGGGTGGGGTCCGCCGGCGGTCGTTGAGCCACCTTTCAGCTTCCCGCCCATGGTCATCTCGGGCGAGGGGCGGGCGTGGTGAGCGCGCGCGTCGAGGAGCAGCACCGGAACTGTTGCTGCCCGCACATGCGGGCCGCCGTGCGCATGTACCGCATGCTGGCAGAGGAGGCCGTCGCGGAACTGCGGCGACTGGGAGCCCAGGAAGGGGCCGAGAACGCCCTGTCTCGCGCCGCTGAGAGCGACGCTGGTGCCCCGGCGCTGCTGTGGGTCGACGTGGAAACCACCGGGCTAGACCCGTCACGGGACGCAATCCTCGAAATCGCGGCCATCGTGACCGACTCGCGTGGGCGTGAGATCGGCGACCCCCTGCACGCCGTGATCAAGCACGACCCGGAGGACGTCGCCCGGATGCGCGCCACCTGCCCCGAGGCCGTGCGCTCCATGCACGATGCGAGCGGCCTATGGTCGCTACTTCCCGAAGGCGAACCCTGGCGTGAAATAGCCGCACGCCTGACAGCCACCATTGCGGCGCACGGACCATCTCGCACGCTGCGGATAGCTGGCAGCTCCGTCCGATTGGACGCGGCCTTCATCGAGCGGTACGCGCCCACCGCAGCCGCCCTACTGCATTACCGGATCGTGGACGTGTCATCGCTCGCCTTCGTCGCCCGGGAGATGGGGTGGGTCGAGGGCGCATTTCCTAAGGGGTCAGCCCATCGGGCGCTAGCCGACATTCGCGAGTCCCTGGCCGAGTATCGATGGCTGTGCGGGCTGATCGGCCGGCACAAGAGCACCAGTGCCGACCTCGTCGCTGGGGTCGAGATGCCCCCGGCCGACGCGGACGACGACGCCGAATGGACGCCCGCGAGGCGATCGAGCGGGCCAGGGGTGGGCGATGAGGGAATTACCGCCCGGACTGCTCGCCCTGCCAGCCATGCACGAGGCAGCACATCCACGCCCCCGAAAGTCGAATGGGACGCGGCGATCCGCGAGCTCAGCCTGGGCTGGCAGGTGTCCGAGACGACGGCCTCAGAGGCGATGGCTCGCCTTGAGCGCATCGGCGTGAACTTCGCCGATCCTCAAGACGCGGCCGCCGACGCCACTGACGGCATGAGCCGTGCCGAGCGCGCGCTAGCAGTCAAGCGGCAACCGCCCGCGTGGGCCGGGCTCACGGACCGCAACCTCGGGAGACGCCGATGACCAGCCCCCGAGACCTCGCCGACGAGCTGCTCACCCTGCAGCCCGTGGACCCCGCTCGATGCAACACCCGCCGGAAGGCCCACCCCGTCATCGGCGGCCGCGCGCTGGAGTGCTCCGAGTGCTGGCGCGAGCGTGTGGCCGAGCGGCTGGAGCAGTGGCGCCGGTCCATCGAGGGCCAGGCGGAGGCCGAGAACGGCCCGTCTCGCGTCGCTGACGGCCTCGCAGGGTCGGACCGGCACTCGGGGACCGGAGAGGCCCGCAAATCGGCTGACAGCGCCGAATCGGTGAACGTGACTATCCAGGACGGTCGGCTCGTGGTGCGCATCCGGGGGGCCATTGTGGAGGCCGAGCCGCAAGACGCCCGACTCGACGTGATCCGAGCCGGGATGCCCGAGCCCGGCGAAAGCTCAGAGATCCGCACGTGGAGCGCAGGCGGCAGCCTGATCCGCAAGATCACCACACCCCAGGACGGCCAGCAATGAAGATCACCATCCCCACCGTTGCTGTGATCGACCACCGAGCCGGGCGCGTCACCCTCGACGGCGTCGACATCGCGCCCGGCACGGCCATCGCCGAAGACCCAACCGTCGAAGTCCTCGGCCGTAGCCTCGCGCAAATCACCGTCGGGCTGTACGCCGAGAACGTCCTCATCGTGACCGACCAGGGCGCATCCAGCCCCACCGCCACAGCCGAGGCTCACGCCATCGTGCGCAGCGGCCTGCGAGACGTCCTCGACTGGCTGGGCGAGGGGGACAGTCCCTGCCCGGATGCCGAGATGGCTGGCGGGGACGACGACGCCGAGTGGACCGAGTCCCTCGACGAGCTCCGCGCCGAGCGCGACAGGTTCCTCGACCTCGCCGAGCAGGCTGGCTGGACGATCCGCAAGTTCCTCGAACAGCGCGACGAGGCCCGCGCTGCCGCGAAGAAGCTCGGGGTCGCGCTCGACCGCGAGCGGGCGAAGGTGGAGCGGGTCCGTGAGATTGCGGAGGGCTGGCGCTACAAGGGCGAGTTCGGATGGGGGCCCTGGCAGATCGGCGAAGGGCCGGACCCCGATGGCTACGTGCTCGACCACGCTGCGGGCAAGATCCGCGCCGCGCTGAGTGCCGGCCGACGCGGACGACGACGCCGAATGGACGCCCGCGAGGCGATCGAGCGGGCCAGGGGTGGGCGATGACGTGCGAGGTGCCCGGCTGCGAGCGCCGCGTGACCGTCGTTGTGGTCACCCGAGGCATCGCCCGGTCCGTCTGCCCGATCCACGCCCCTCACCCCCAGGAGACCAAGTGAGCGACAGCCCCTGCCCGGTGTGCGACAAGCCGATCCACGACACAGCCTACGTCTGCCACGCCTGCGCCCGCGGCCTCGCCAAGCGACTGCTGCGCCTCGCCCGGATCTGGCCCGCCGTGGAAGCAGCGTGCGGGCGGCTCGGCAAGGCGACCCGACTGAGCACGGGCGGGCACAAGCTCACCCCCGAAGGCCCGACTTGCGAGGACTGCGCACATGACGAGTGCGAGCGCATCGGCATGGAGCAGCAGTTGGCGGCCATGCGCGCCGAGCGCCTCGCCGCCGAAGAGCCGCCGATCCCGCACGAAGAGCCGCTCATCATCGACCCTGCCGCGATCGACACCAAAGACGCAGTCTGGTCCACCCTGACGACGTGGGCGCGGCACGTCGCCGAGACCCGCAGCATCGAGGTCACGGGCACGCCGATGGCATTCCTCGCGCGGCAAGCCGACTGGCTGATGCACCGCCGCGAAGCCGAAGAGGCGCTCGACGAGCTGGCTTCCGCCTGCCACCTCGCCGAAGCGCTGGTCGACAACCACGGGACCGGGCTCGCGTTCTGCGGGACGTGCGACGTGTGCGGCCGCGACATGCTCGCCCCGCCCGGATCGTCGCAGGCCTACTGCCGGCCGTGTCGGCTGGTCTATCCGATGGCCGGTCGTCGGGCGTGGCTGCTCGACCAGCTCGACTCCCAGCTCGCGGGCGCGGCCGACCTGGCGCGGGCATTGTCGACGGCCGGGGTGGAGGTCAAGGCGGCGACGATCCGCAAGTGGGCTGAGCGCGGGCGGCTGGTCTCGCGAGGCAGCGACACGTCCGGGCAGGCGCTGTATGCCGTGCGGGATGTGCGTGACTTGGTGGCCGTGATGGGGCAGCGCGACACGCGCGGGAAGTCGGTTCGTGGTGCGGCTTGACAGCATCTGTCACACTGGTTGCCAGCGAGATACCTATGCCCCGAGCCAGACGGCCGGGGCATTCGCGTGCTCAGCCCGACTTCGCGGGGCACTCGCCGTTCGCCACTCGTGCAGCGAGGATGTCCTTCCAAGGCTTCCCCTTCTGAGCGGCATACGCCGGCGAGGGGGACATTCTCCAACCGCCCTCGTAAACCATCGTGCGCGAGGACTTCACGCCCATGAGCTCAAGGCGCACCAGCGCTTTGTCCTGGCCTTCCATGCGCACGCCGACAACCTTGATCGGCATGCCGCTGCCGCCCTCGCCCTGGCATTCAGTGTCGAGCGCGATCGAGTCACTACGGCTGACGATGGCCTGCCCCTCTGCGCCCATCAGGTCCCACGCGCCACCGAAGTCTCCCGACGTAAATCGGTCCACGAACTCTTGCCCAACCTTCGTCGCGCTCTCCAGGTCCTTGTCACGGGGCGCCGGCGTTGTGCTCGACGCTGCGATCGACGTGGCTGAGGTGCTGCTGCTAGGCGCGAGGTTGACTGGCGTCGACGGCGTCTTCGTCGAGGACGAGCAGGCGGCGAGCGGGATCAGGGTCAGCGCGAGGACGATGCGGGATCTCATCTGCGGAGGCTAACGCTTATGCCCAACCCGCGCCGGGCGAACGGATCCAAGCGAGACCGACTTGTTGCGCGAGTCAAGCGCGAGGAGTCGCACTGCCACCTGTGTGGACAATGGGTTGATGTGCGACTGCCGCACGGACTGCCCGGCTCGCCCGAGGTCGACGAGCTGCTGCCCGTGACCTACGGCGGCGACCCGCTCGACCGGACCAACTGCCGCCTCGCTCACCGCTGGTGCAACCGCAAGCGTTGGTATCGGCCCGTTGAGATCGGCAAGGCCGAGATCATGGCCGACCCGCCGCGGTTCGATGCATCGGGGCAACTCGTGCAAGTGGTCCTCGTGCCGATCGTCAGCCGAGCGTGGTGACCCAGAAGTGCCCCCGCGACGGCTGCAACCGTCCGAGGGCGTGACCGACTTGTGAGGAGTCGATATGCCAAGGATGCCAGACGTCCAGTGCGCTTCCTGCGGGAATCTGATGTGGCGCAGTTCCAGATCTTTGCCAGCTGGCGTTGCCACGTGCCGAGCGTGTCGTGCTGATGGTAAGGGGCCGGGCGGCGTGGCCCGGACAGTCGCTCCACCCGCAGAGCGATTGGTATCCCTCCCTCGATCACATCGAGCCGCAGTCGAGCGCCCTGATCCCGGATCATTCGGAGTCGAATCTTCGCACGGCGCACCGTTGGTGTAACGCAGTCCTTGGGGATGGGCGCTGGCACAGTGATCTGTTTGCGCTGAGGGCATCGTGACTTACGTCGAGACGATAGCGGCGGGTGCGTACCTGGCCGAGTCCTGAGGCAGCCCGCGGGGTGGCGGGCACCCCCTCAACGTCCACAGCGGCACT
>Ga0208826_1001379_pt1 | contig 20610 bp, 12 predicted proteins | sample AD_UKC115_MetaG_FD_184451 | JGI IMG/M metagenome (GOLD analysis project Ga0208826, IMG submission 184451) | Active sludge microbial communities of municipal wastewater-treating anaerobic digesters from Hong Kong - AD_UKC115_MetaG (SPAdes)... | ecosystem: Engineered > Bioreactor > Anaerobic >...
CAATGAAGAATGATATTCAATCACTTCCACTAAACACAAACAAAGATTCGACAACAAAAGGATTCATATTTATCTGCTTCATTGGACTCATTATTAGAATGAGGCTACTCAATATAATGAGGGAGACCAGGATTATCGAGGAATATACAGTTGAAAGTTTACTCTTAGAGCTTGAAAAGATAAGGAAAATAGAACTGCAAAATGGGGAAGTAATAGTTACAGAACTCACAAGAAAGCAAAAAGAGATTATGGAAAAATTGAATTTATGCGCTTAAAAAGGCGGAAGTTAGGTCGAAAATGATCTGGAAAAAATAAAAGGAAGGTAAAGCCAGAAGATGGTAAACATGGAAAAACCTCTAATGAAAGAGCAGTTTTTGTATTTTATCATAGCCCTTATTGTATGCACATTATTAGGATATCTGTCTCATTGATTTAATGAATGGAATAGTTACTGGAATTTTCATTGGAATTGGGTTCGTTATAGGGATGAATCTAATAGGAAAAAGGCGAAAGCAAAGGAAATAAACAGTACAGAACCAGGTTATATTTGGAAAATTTCCATTTCTACATCTGTTTTTATTGCTTCGTGCTGCTTTTTTTCAATTTTCGATCCCATTTTTTTCTCTACTTACTGAATAATATCGGCCGATTAATCAGGAGCTACCAACAAATTCTAATAACAGATATTTCAGATGTAGTTCCTTGTTTGTACATACAATTTCAAACAGCTAATATACACCCACTTATACACACTTACTTAATCCTTTTTCAGAGGAGTATATAAAGCTCAGAGTAATTAGAAATATATAAAATTTAAAATGTCTGGTAAAATGTTTTATACTCTTACATCAATATTCTAAAGTTGTATGTTTAAGGAACTGGATTCTTTCAGAATTTAAAAAGACTTCCTGAGGATTTCGTTCCGGTTTCGGAAGATCTTTCTGCCAGAGTTGAAGCTTCATTTCCGGCAAAACATGGTAAAATTTATTAGTAAATATTCTGTATTCTTATCTGTATCACAAATATATTTTATTGATTATTTGAACATGGCCTGGTATTTTTATGGTGGACGTAGTTAAGGAACTGGAAACACTAAGGCAGAATTTACTCGATTTATCCCTTCGGAATAACCTTCTCAATTACCGTCCTTCCCCGAGACGGACAATTTCAATTACGGGCAGAACTCCGGAGGAGGTCTATGACCTTTTTGTTCTTCAGGAAAAATCAATGAAATTCAGGGCAATTAAAACCAGACCCAAAAAAGGTAGAAAGGCTGAAAATGGGGAAGAAGACGATGATGCGGAAAGCGAAAACCGGCTGCTGAAAACGATAGGTAAAATCCTTACTTCCGAAGAAAAAAATAAAACATCTAACTCCCGTTCCGAACCTTTCCTTGAAACTCCTGACGACAATGAGACCCTTGACAGGAAGCTTTTTTACGTTTTTAACCAGGCAAATTCCATTTTTGAAGAGCAGGGATATCCGGTTCTTTATCTTGCAATGGGTTTTTTGCAGTGGAGTGAAACCAAATCTCCGGCAAAGAGCCTGAAGGCCCCCCTTATCCTTGTCCCTGTTGAACTCAAAAGGATAGGAAAAGGAAGAAATTTCAGCATCCAGTGGACAGGGGATGAGGTTTTCACCTCCATTACCCTTCAGGCGAGGATGAAAGAATTCGGAATAGAGATTCCTGAATTCGAGATGCCTGAAGAAGCCTCAGGGATACAGGAATACTTCAGGACAGTGGCTGCGGCAATCCGCGAAAAACCTGAATGGAAAATCATTCCGGAAGTCTGCCTGGACCTCTTCAACTTCAGAAAATTCGTCATGTATAAAGACCTGGACACTGCGACCTGGCCTGAAGACATGTCCCCTGCAGAGCATCCACTGATTCAGAAAGTCTTCAATCCTCAGGAACCCGAAAGTGAGGTTCAGGGCTTTCGGGAAGAGGAAGTTGACCTTAAACTTACGGCAAAAGACACCTACCATATAATGGATGCCGACTCTTCCCAGATTGCTGTCATCGAAGATGTAAAAGCCGGAAAAGACCTTGTAGTGGAAGGGCCTCCCGGAACCGGAAAGTCCCAGACCATTGCAAACACAATTGCAGAACTGCTTGCACAGGGCAAAAGCGTACTCTTTGTGAGTGAAAAGATGGCTGCCCTTCAGGTAGTAAAGAGCAGGCTCGACAATGCCGGTCTGGGAGATCTCTGCCTCGAGGTCCACAGCCACCAGACAAGGAAAAAAGCCGTACTTGAAGAGCTGGAGAAAGCCCTTAACCGCGAAGCTCCTCCTGCTATAAGTGCCGAAAGGGACCTTAACGAGCTTGAAAAGCTTAAACAGGAGCTCAACGGGTATGCACAGACACTCAGGGAACCTGCGGGAAAGATCTATCCAAGCCTGTATTCTCTTTATGGAGTAAAGGAAAAGAACAGGATTTACTTTGAGTCAAAGGGCCTGAAAATGCCCCGCTTTAAGTTTCAGGATGCTGAGACATGGGAACCTGCAGCCTGGGCAGAAGCCGAGTCTATTCTGGAAAAAATGGGGCAGGTACTTCCAGCCCTTGGGCCGGTTAAGAAAAATACCTGGTACGGCTGTGAGCCAGGACTTGTTCTGCCTTCAGACCTCGGGGAAATCGGGGCTGTTGCAGATGAATGCGCTTTTGCTTTTGAAAACCTTGAAAAGTCGATAAAAACCCTCAACGATATCTCTGCAACCGCAAAGCCTCAGACGCTCAAAGATATTTCCGGCATAACCGAAGCTGCAAAACTTATCAGCAAATCAAAGCCCCTTCCTGAGAAACTGCTTCAGAACCCTGAATGGGACTCCGAGGCTTTTATATCCGAAGCCGAAGCTCTGGTATCAAAGGTCAGGCAGTACAGGGAACTGAAAACCTTTGTGGAAAAAACTTTCCATCCTTCTGTTTTTGATTTCAACGCATCGGAATTTAAGGAAGTTTCCGGCAAACTGCTCAGCATTTTAAACTCAAAATACAGGAAATTAAAAAAGGATATTTCAGCCTGCTATATTTCGGGGGCTCCTTCAAAAGACAGCAAAATCCTTCTCGACCTTGCCTGCGTTTCCGAATGCAAGGCGCGCAGGACTGAGCTTGAAGGGGCTGAAATAAGCGGGAAAAAATTCTTCTCGGATTACTGGAAAGGCTTTGAGAGCGACCCTGCCCTGCTGGAAGATTACTGCAAATGGATGGTTCCTTTCCGCAGGCATATCAAAGACGGCTTTTTAACTGACAGGTCGGTCAGGCTTGTTGGGAGCGGAGTTGACTCGGCATCCGTTGAATCTGCAGTGAACGAAGTCATGGCAGCAAAGGATACTTTCCTTCTCTCCATTGAAAAACTCGGCATTCTCATAGGGGCAGATTTCGGGAAAATGTTCGGTGATATCGAAGCTGTAAAACTCAGCCAGTTAAAGACCCGTGTAACCAAATGGAAAGATGAGACTTCTTCCCTTGTTTTCTGGAGCCAGTACCTTGGATACAGGCAGGCATGCCTTGAGACACTCGCTTCTCCTATGCTTGATGACATAGAAGCCGGAAAAATAGAGCCTCAGGATATGATCCCTGCTTTTGAAGGAAACTACGCGGAAAGCATGTTGCATCGGGCTTTCAGGGAGAGACCAGATCTATCTGCTTTTATCCGGGAACTGCATGAAGGCAAGATCAGCAAGTTCATAGAGCTTGACAAAAAAGTCCTGCTTGAAAACAGGAAGAGGATTGTCTGTTCTGCCTATGAAGACGCTCCAAAGCTGACTTCTGGGGCGTCAAGGGCTTCCGAAGCTGGAATTTTGCTTAACGAATTCAACCGCAAACGCGGACACATGCCTATCCGAACACTAATGAAAAAAGCAGGCGGCCTTATACAGAAAATCAAGCCCTGCTTCCTCATGAGCCCGCTTTCCATTGCGCAGTACCTTGACCCGCGGAGCACAAGGTTCGATGTTATCATCTTTGACGAAGCAAGTCAGGTCAGGCCCGAAGATGCTGTCGGTGCGCTCCTGCGCGGAAAGCAGGTAGTGGTAATGGGAGACTCAAAGCAGCTTCCTCCAACTGACTTCTTCGATACTGTTGTCGATTCTCATGAAACTGAGCCCGAAGACTATACACCCGCAGGGGACATGGAAAGCATACTTAACGTCTGCAAGCGCAGTTTCCCGGTAAAGACCCTGCGCTGGCACTACAGGAGCAGGCACGAGTCCCTGATTGCAATTTCAAACCAGGAGTTCTACGATAACCGCCTCTACGTTTACCCCTCCCCTATGCAGAAAGATGAAAGCCTGGGGTTGAAGTTCGTCCACCTCCCTGATGCAGCTTACGACAGGGGCAAGAGCGGGGTAAACAGGATAGAAGCAAGAGCTGTTGCCAGGGCAGTGTTTGAACACTACCAGAAGTATCCCGGAAAGAGCCTCGGGGTCGGGACCTTCAATATTAAACAGCAGGAAGCTATTCAGGAAGAGATAGAAGCCCTCCTTAAAGCAAACCCGGGGTTTGACCTAAATTCCGGGAATGACAGGGGTGAACACTTCTTTGTAAAGAACCTCGAAACCATCCAGGGCGACGAAAGGGATGTAATTCTGCTGAGTGTTGGTTACGGCTTTGATTACAACAGGAAACTTTCCCTTAACTTCGGTCCTCTTAACAGGGACGGAGGAGAAAGGCGTCTTAATGTGCTTATCACAAGGGCAAGGGAAAAATGCGTTGTATTTTCAAACTTTACTTCAAGAGACCTGCCACTTGACGAAAACTCTCCTTTCGGGCTCAAAGCCCTCAAAGTCTTCCTTGAGTTTGCCGAGAGCGGCACGCTTCCTGCGCCGTCGTGCGGTATGAAGGAACTTGATTCTCCTTTCGAAGAAGCGGTTGCCGAGTTTCTTACTGAAAACGAGTGTGAGGTCCACAGGCAGATAGGGTGCGCAGGATACAGGCTCGACCTTGCTGTCCCTCACCCTCACCATCCCGGCAGGTATGTGCTCGGGATCGAGTGCGACGGGGCAGATTACCATTCATCTCCTGTTGCAAGGGACCGCGACCGCCTGCGCCAGCAGGTACTTGAAGGGCTGGGCTGGAATATCTACAGGGTCTGGTCTACTGACTGGTATCTCCACCCCAAAGAATGCAGGGAAAAACTGCTTGAAACCGTAAAGGAAGCTGTTAAGCAGGCAAAACTGCAGGCGAAATCCGAACCCGAACCTGAAGCTGTAAATCTAAACGAGCCCGCTGCCTGGGCAAAAACCGCAAAAAATTATGAGATAAGTGTCAGTCCTGCTGCCAGTATGATTTTGCCTGATGTCAATTCTTCTGAAGAATCTGAAGTGAAGACATTTGAGACAGCTCCTCTGACGAAAAAATCCTCCGGGACGGATATCCTTTTAGAAAACATTTCAGGAAATTCGCCCTTTGTGAGGAAAGTTCAGGTCGAATACTCGCCTAAAAAGAAGCGTATCACAAAAACTCCTCCTGAAGCAGCAGACGAAGAGGAGACAGAAGAAGCATACGAAGGGGAACCGGCAGAAGATCGGGAATATGAAGACGAAGCAGGAGATGAAGAATTATCTTATCAGGATGTCTTCGGGTTGAATAAAAGTCTTTCAACTTCTTCAGGTGGAGATTTCCTTCCTGAAATGACTTTCAAAGCAGAGTCTATGGCCACATTAGCTGACGAAAACTCCAGAAACAGGCCTTCCAGAAAATCAAAGAAATCAAAACTTCTTAAATTCAGTGCTGATCCGCGCTCGGATTTTGAAACGGATATGGGGGAAGAATCGTACCTGATTCCTGAGCCTGAACCTGAAAAAATGAACTTCTACCAGGCTTACCCTGAAATCGATTTCAGTGCAGGTCCGGAAAAGAAGAGAAAAGGCAGGAAGATTAACGAATTTGCTTACATTTACGGCTCTGGAGGCTTCTTTGATCCTGAAGAACCTGATGAGGACGATTATCCTGACCCTCAATGGAGTTCAGGGCCTGAAATAATATTTGAACCTGAAACCGGGTCTGGAAATAAGGCAGGATTGGAATCCAGCTCTGGAGCTAAGATTGGCAGTGAAATAAAAGCCAGAAATGAAACCGGAGTAGAAAAAAAGGATAAAGATGGTTCGAAACCCGGAATAAAATCTGAATCAGGGCTTAAATCTAAAATTGAATCTGAATCCATACATGGCAGTGATACTCAGGGTAAACCAGAAACCGGTTCCGGTTCAACGTCCGGGGTTAAAAATCCCAAAATAATCGAACCTGATGACCCTGATGATGTGAAAGGGGTGGAGGAAAAGGTATCAGAAAAAGTGAACGCTCTTGAAGCTCTTGTTCCTCCTTACAGAATCTGCCTCTCCTCCGGACTCCAGCAGTCAGCAGACCTTTCTGAAATCTCTGATGCACAGATCGAGGAGGCAGTTGTAAATATTGTGGAAGTTGAAGGCCCCATTCATTCGGAGGAAATACTCCAGAGGATAAGATCACATACAGGACTCCCGCGCATGCTCGGTAAAATAAGGCAGAGGATACTTGACGCTGCGGCATCTGCCGAAAGTTCGGGAAAAATTCAGGCAAAAGGAGAATTTTACTGGCCTATTTCGGGACCTTCAGCCCTTTTGCGCAGGCGGGATGCCGAAGCGTATGCAAAGATCGAATGGATCTGTGACGAAGAGATAAAGGAGGCTGTCCGTTTCGTCCTTACAAACCAGTACTCAACCCCTATGGAAGACCTTATCATCCAGACCTCGAGGGTGCTGGGGATTAAGACCACCCGCAAAAATGCATGGGACAGGATAGAAAAACTCATTCGGTCGGGGATAGAGAGTAATGAACTGACCCGTACTCCAAACGAAATGATTTATTTTGTAGAGTAAACAGGAAGAAATATTAATTAATTTATATTTTATATTAATTTATATTTTATTTTTATTTATACATTATTTTTTCCTTTAATTCTTCCTTATTTTTACTCATTATTATTTTATAATTTATGTTATTTTTTCTTCTATCCATTATTTACTTAAGTTTATGTCTAACTTCAGTATCTTTTTATATATATACTGATTTATAATTTTCAAATAGTTTTATATTCAGGGTCTAATATCTCTCTTGTAATTATTATGTTCACTACATTCAATGAAAATAATCAATCATTTACAGCAGTTATTACTTCCTGTATCCTTTTCGGGATAACAGGCATATTTGTAAGAGAAATAGAAGGAATGGAAGCAGGTTCCATCCTTTTCTACCGCTCATTTTTCGGGTTTGCGGTCGTTCTTGGGTATCTTGCTTTGTTCGGGGGGATAAGAAAAGTTCAACTGAAGCAAAAGAAATCCTATATGCTTTTGCTTGGGGTTCTTAATGCCGTAACGATGTTTACCTACTTCTCCGCAATAAGGCAGCTCGGCATCCCTGTAGCTGTGCTTCTCCTGTATACAGCGCCGATATATGTTACCCTGCTCTCTCCCCTGCTCCTTAAAGAGCGTGTAACTGTACTGGATATGCTTGCACTTACCCTCTCTATCTCGGGTATACTGCTTGCTATCAACCCTTTAAACGCAGGCGGGATTGCAGCCCCGGAAAATGGAATCTACATTACAGGAATCCTTTTCGGACTGATCTCAGGTCTTTCATATGGCTGCTCGATCATGACCATGAATCACCTGAAGGAAAACTATTCGGCTGTAGAGCAGATGTTCTGGTCAACATCGGTAACCCTTATCCTGCTCTTCCCTTTCGGAATATCCGTGTCAGGGCCGGTTTTGCTTGAAAACCTTAAATTGCTAATACCTTTAGGAATCATAGCTGCTGCTCTTGCATCTCTACTGTACTTTAGAGGGCTGGCTCGTATTAAAGCTCAAACCGCAGCCGTGCTCTCCCTGCTTGAGCCGGTCAGCAGTATCTGTTTCTGCTGCACTCTCCTGGGAGAGACTCTGCAGTCGAATACGATCAACGGCTGCCTCTTTATACTTGCAGGTGCCGTACTTATTGGAAGAAGCGACTCGATCCAGCCAGGAGTCTATGAAAAGTATTTCCGGGACATGTGGGCAAGGTTTTTCCAGCCTTACATACCTCTCAGACCGGGAAAGCTCTAAACCTCTTCCATTTATACTTTTTTAAAACTAGTATTTTGTTCTGAATCTAAAGTTCCTTGACCACAAATAGGGCAAAAAACAATTTCTTCTAACATATCACCACTGTTTGATATCAGGATAAATTACTTTTTCATACCAACTATTATTGTTGTAGAAAGTACTTAAGAAAATGAGCGCGTTAGACGCTCTTTAATCAAAAAATTTAACGTTTCTAAAGTGATTGTATCTTCATTTGGTTTATTTCCAAATTTGAAGGTGAGTTACTGATGGAACAGCGATACTTGACGTATTCTGATGGTCGATATGAAGCAGACATTGATATCACTGTGGAAGAGTGGAAATCAATGCTTCAAAATCCAACTATTTTTTACAAAGAAGCTTTAGATATGATTTTGAAATGGTATAAAGAAATTGACCATCAAGCAACATCAAAAGCAATAATGGCAAAGTATTCTCCTGAGTTGAAAGGCACTCCATATAACGGAATTGTTATTGGTCTAACTAATCGGATTCTAAAATATCTAAATCGATTTGAAGTAATCGGTACTCAAGGCAATAAATCAAAATTCATTGTACCATTTGAAGGATGGCATTAAGACTACAATCCGTCTAAGCATTTTGTTTGGAAATTAAGAGATGAGTTAGTCCAGGCATTAGAAGAGCTTGGTATGGTAGATGGTCAATAATTTCCATCTGAAGAAGATGAGCTTACAAGTTCCATTGTAGAAAGCACACCGGACGGTAAAAAGATTTTATGTTATACTACTCGATATGAACGAAACGCACAAAATAGACGTAATGCTATTACAATACATGGAACTGTATGCCAGGGATGCGGTTTTGATTTTGAAAAGACATATGGTGAAATAGGGAGAGATTATATCGAAGTACATCATGTAAAACCACTCTGCGAAGGAGAAGGTTCTGTTCCAATTAATGCTGAAACAGATTTAATATGTGTTTGTGCTAATTGCCATCGTATGATTCACAGAAGAAAAGATTCAATCCTTTCTCTAAAAGAATTGCAAGAATTACTGTTAGCAAACAAAAGTTGAATACTTTGTTTCCTCCTTGCAGGCTGAACTTGTCTCGTCTGCAACGCAAAAAAAGGAACAGACGAATTCATATTTTGATCTGATTGACCTTGTTAAAATTCTCAAATAAATATAAGCGCCTCCGCCAGCTTGTCTGGCGTCCCTGCACAAAAAGCACAAAAAGCAGAAAAATAGGAGTTATTTGTTTTGAGCCTATTCACAGGTTAGTTTTTTAGGTATCATCAATCTTTTCTACGTGCTGACCTTTATCTATTCTTTCTCTTTTTCTGTTTTTTCGGGGATGGCACAACACTGCCTGAATAGAAAATTCGATGTGGCAAATAAGTTTTTAGGGGTCAGGATCCAGGAGTTTGAGTCAGACGTTATTTTTTCAAAAATATCAACCATGTAAAGGTGAACGACCTGATTTCTCGGAAAAAGGAACTAATATACCGAATTTCAGAACAACTTTTTTGGAACTCTGTCCCCGAACCGGATTATATAATAAAGTATTTATCGGCTGAAAACTGTGGTTAAATAAGAAGGAAGCTGAAGCTTTTTCTCAGGGAATTATTTTTGGGAGAATTGATTTTTATGGACCTGGACATGATCAATAAACTTGTTTTTGATGTCGTGGAATCGGTCAGGGAAAATGAGGACGACCCCGGTGCAGGGATTTAGTATGCAGTCCAGTTTTCAAGGAAAAACGGGATTTCTCCAGATTTTCTCCTGAACATCGCAAAGATATGTGACTCAAAGGGGATGTTCAGAGAAGAATACGTGTTCATGAAAGCCTGCGCCCTTATGGGAGAAGGGGAGCAGCAGATTGAGGCTTATTTCCTTTCCGGAGTTCTTGCTTATTTTATCGGGAGAAAGGAAACCGCTCTTCAGGAATTCGATGAAGCCCTGAAGCTTGACCCCGGACATGTCAACTCCCTCTGCAACCAGGGAATCGTCCTTTCAGAGCTTGGGCGGAAATCTGAAGCAGAGAGCCGGTACAGACGGGCTCTTGAACTCGAACCCGAACATGTCAGCACCCACTGCAACTACGGAAACCTCTTTTTTGAACTCGGAAAACTGCAGGAGGCAGAATGCGAGTTCAGGAAAGCTCTTGAACTGGACCCTGCAAATGCAAACACCCGCTGCAACTATGCCAGCCTCCTTGTTGAGATGGGGCGAAGAGAGGAAGCCGAAGGACAGTTTTTGCAGGTGCTTGAACAGGTGCCTGAGCATGTGTCAGCCAACTATAATTATGCCAATTACCTCAAGGAAGAAGGGAAGGTTGAGGAAGCTGAAGTTCATTATAAGGAAGCTTTGAAAATAAGCCCCGGTCACATAGGTGCTCTCTGCAACTACGGCAACCTGCTCTCGGAATCCGGACGGGCTGAGGAGGCAGCAATGCAGTACAGGTTTATCCTCATGCTGAAACCAGAGGATGCGGATACAAGGGTTAATTACGGGCAGCTTCTTTTTGAGCTTGGAAGGTATCGTGAAGCCGAAATCCAGTACAAAAAGACCCTTGAAATAGACCCATGCCATGTTCCTGCACTCTGCAACTACGGCAATCTGTTGAGGAGGCTGGGTATGTTTCGGCAGGCTGAAGCCATGTACCGAAAAGCCCTGGAACTGGACCCTGAAGACATTAATACCCGCTACAGTTACAGCCTGTTTCTCTTCAAGCTTGAGCGTTTTGATGAAGCAAAGGAACAGTATCTTAAAGCCATGTCCCCTGACTCTTCATCGATTCTTTTTTAACCCGGAGACCCCCGGAATTTTCTTTTTTAATTCATTTTTATGGCTCAGGACCAGTTGATTCAATAGCTGGTTATACTATTGTAGAGGGTCGCAAAAATAGAAAATGAAAAGTCAGCTGCTGAAAAGCAGGAGTATAAGGTGAAGGGGGTCTAACCCCTCAGCATTTACTTGTAACAAAGACCATGGCAGCTACTACCGTGGTCCATTTTCCGTCTTTGTCCCCTTTTGCTGTCTGGCAGATGTGGAAGCTGTCAAAAATGTGCCCGCTTGCCTTGTATACCTGCTCTCTCTCATGCCATGCCATCTCTGCATCGAACTCAATACCGAGAGTCGTTGCCAGCATCGTTGCAGCCAGGTCTTCAGCGTACTCTCCGGCAATTATTTCTTCTTCCCCAAAAGAGTGGTGCTCTGAAATATAGCCGTAATTTTCCTCATTTACGGGCACGGCGGTCCCTATGGCTGATGCCATCAGACGGTGCGGCTCGTTAGTATCGTTTCTCGCAAGAACACAATGGACAATTGCACCGGGTTTCAGTTCTGCAAGACCTTCCTCTTTGGAAACAAGTTTGCAATTGGGAGGTAAAATGCTTGATACGCTAACAAGGTTATATTTCTCAATTTTTGCATCCCTCAGTGCGAGTTCAAAGGATGCCAATCTGTCCTTATGGACTCCGGTACCTTTTGTCAAAAAAGCTTTTCTAGGGATCATATAAACTCCTTTAAGTTTTTGTACTCCTTACTTCTGCTGTGCGGTTTTCATTGTCTGGACAACCAGTACACAGATAGATAATATGTAACTGATTTAATACTTTCCTATAGTTCTGAAAGAACCTTTCGAATTAACTGCTAAGCTTAAACCGGCATTCCATGTATCAATGAATGTTTCATGTTTCAAACGTACAGGAAAGTTATGAACTTTACCCTTTTTCACTATCAATTTTCAACTTGAAGTCCATCAGGAGATTGCCTTTATATCAGGTCAGTCCCTCAACTTCAGCAAAGTTCCTGCATGTTTTGTTCCCGGATACCGCTTTTTCGTAAACGTCCGAGTTTGAGACACCTTCGAAAATAAACCTCGTCTCAAGGGGAATATCACCTTTACTGACCATTATATCTTTCTTTTCTACACTGATTGTGACCTGGTCAGGAGAAAGCCCGGATTCACCCATATAATCAAGAACAAGTTTTCTTCCGAATTCCTCAGCAAACTCAAGAGCCTCACTTCTTATGACAAAATGCCTTCTTCCAGCAGGAGTATAGACAAAGACCCCTTTTGTCCTCAGGTCATACCTTGACTCACTGTAAGTTGTGCGGACTGTGATTTCAACGCGCTTTGTCCCTTTTCCTACAAGAGCACCCACAGCATTTCCTACCTCAGAGTATTCCGGGACAATAATTTCTGCATCGATCAATTTTTTCAGTTCATCCACATAAGCTCTTACGGGACCTCCAAGAAGCACAACCGGAATATCTATCTTGAAGCGGGAGAAAAAGCTGCCTTCAAGCATCTTTTCAATTTCTTTTCTGTCAACTCCTTCCATAAGGAAGGAAAGGAGGTCTTTTGCCATATTCCGGGCAAAAAGCCGCTTTACATTTATACAGAACTCCTGTCTTTCGGTCCCTATGAAGTTTGCAAGCAGGGTAGCTCCTATTACCGAAGCTTCGGAATTCCATTCGGCATATTCCCCAAGTACATGCAGGGCGTCGGTTGGAGTAAAACCAATAGCCTGCACAAGCCTCTTCTGGATAAGGGAGTCCATTACTTTCTTACCAGGCAGAATATTTTTGTCCCAGTAAATGTCTTTTAGAGAAAGCGGTTCATCATTTATAAGGGCGAGGAGTTCCTCTTCTTCCCTGTTAAGGTTAACAGGCTCCTTTTTTGTCCTTACAAAGAACTTTGTCGCCTGTATATGTTCGTTCAATTTGAGTTTGTCAGGAATCCAGCGTTTTTTCAGGGTATCCATGAATGAAGGGTAAAGGACAGCGGCCCTGCAGAGAGGAATAACCCTGCGCGGCCCGATATTTGTCTTGCTGCCCTGAACCCACACATGGCTGTCTCCTCCCATTGCCGAGGTCTCCATCCTGAGCGCCCTTACTTTTGTCTGCCAGCCCCCAACTATGGCTCCGTTTTCACTGAGGTAAGGCAGCCCTTTATGGATCAGGGAGACATCCGTACTCGTTCCCCCGACATCTATAACGGTGCAGGTCTCATGTCCTGAGAGGTAAGAAGCTCCGAGCAGGCTTGCGGCGGGTCCTGAGAATACCGATTCTATGGGTTTTCTCATGGCTTCATGCATGCTGACAACAGACCCGTCGCAGCGGAGCATGGCAATTCTGGGCTCAAGCCCTCTTCTCTCTATTTCACAGACAACTGTTTTTAAAAAACCTTCTGCTACCGGCAGGAGCTGGGCATTAAGGTAAGCTGTAACTCCTCTTTCGTAAGCTCCGAGTGACTGGGCAAGTTCATGCCCGCATACAACTGGAAGGCCTGTAAGTTCCTGTATCAGGTCTTTTACCTGCATTTCATGTTCGGGGTTACGGACACTGAAATAAGAAGAAACTGCAAAAGCCGAAACCTTTCCCTTCAGCCTCAAAACAAAGCTTTCAACTGCAGAAAGGTCGAGGGGTGCTATTTCATCTCCATGGCTGTCATGCCCGCCCTGAACCATTATGCAGTTTTCAATCTCCGAGTCCGCAGGGATTTCATAGTTGCCTACAAGAATAAGCCCAACAGGATACCCTGTCTTTTCCAGGATGGTATTGGTTGCAAGGGTTGTGGAGACTGAAACCATGGTTACAAGCTTCAGTTTTTCCTTATCAAGCCCATCAATTGACTTCGTAATTCCTTCGAGAGGGTCGGGATATGTCGTAAGTGCCTTGTTTGAACCTACAACCTTTCCATCTGAATTCCTGATTAATATGGAATCAGTATAGGTTCCGCCGGCATCAATGCCAAGACTGTATGCCATTTTTTAACTTCCTGTTTTATTCTGCTTGCTTCGGAATACTCATAAATTGTCATTTGGGTTTCAATTTTTTTCAGGCTTATTTTAAATCAAAAAGCCACACTGGCAAATCCTGGGTAAGCCATTTTTATAATATTTGCACTATTGAGGGAAAATAATATAAAAGTTCCGGACAAAACCGGAACTCAGACTTTAGGCATCCCGACTCCAACAAAAACAAGTTTTGTCTCTACGGGCATCGTGCCCGCTTCACTCAAAGAAATATCCTTCCTGTTTACTTCTATCTGGACCTCGCCTTTGTCAAGCCCTGCCTCGGTCATGTATTCCATTACCAGTTTTCTTCCAAGGTAATCTGCATATTCCAGGGCTTCCGGATAGCTCCCGAAGGTTTCCCTGCCCTGTGGGGAAAACAGAAGAACAAGCCTTTTCCTGTCTTTAGAATAGGTGCTCTTGATCAGGATTTCAATCCTTTTTATGCCTTTTCCGACAACTGCCCCAACAGCATTTCCTACATCCGAATATCTGGGGACTATAATATCGGCATTAAGGATCTGCTTCAGCTCCTCAGTATAGGCGACTACGGGGCCTCCTATGAGCACGACAGGAATTTTCATCCTGAACTGCGCAAACCTGTCCGACAGGATAATTTTTTCGATTTCCTGTGAAGGGACGTCTTTCAAGACAAAGGACATCAGGTTCAATGCCATGTTTTTTGCGACGTCCCTTTTTATGCGCCTGCAGAGTTCAATGTGGTCCGTGTGTGTGTACCTTTCCAGGAGTTTTGCCCCTGCAATCGAAGCTTCCGCATCCCATCCCCTGTAATCCCCGAGCACGTGCAGAGCATCGGTTGGGGTAAAGCCGATTGCCTGGATAAGGCGTTTTCTAATGAGGGAATCGAGAAGCCCTGGGGACAGGGTTTTCTGAGTTTCCCAGAAGATATCATTAAGGGAAGCGGGGGTGTCTCCAATCCTGTCAAATAGTTCCTGTTCATAACTCCCGAGGTTTGAAGCCTTTACCCCTGTCCTTATGAAAAACTTTGTAGGCTGCACATTTTCTTCAAGGTACATTGTCCCCGGGATTCTTCCTTTTCTCAGGACTTCAAGAAAGCCGGGATATTTGACAGATGCAACGCAGAGAGGGATAACCCTGCGGGGGCCTATGTTGATTTTCATACTCTTGACCCAGACGTGGCTGTCCCCTCCCATTGCCGAAGTCTCCATGCGGATAGCTTTTACCTTTGTCTGCCAGCCCCCGACCACAGCCCCTTCCGGGCAGAGTTCAGGAAGCCCGTTTTCGAGCATGGAGACGTCCGTACTTGTCCCTCCCACGTCTATAACTGCACAGGTCTCAAGCCCTGAAAGGTGGGATGCCCCTACAAGGCTTGCAGCAGGGCCTGAAAATATTGATTCTATAGGTTTTTCCAGAGCTTCATTAATGCCCACTACAGAGCCGTCACATTTGAGCATAAGCAGCCTGGCGTCCATTCCCCTGCGTTTGATCTCTTCTTTGATAGAAAGGATAAACTGGCTTGCAATGGGGATCAGCTGGGCGTTAAGGTAGGCCGTAATCCCTCTTTCATAAGCACCCAGATCAAGAGAGAGTTCGTGCCCGCAGACAACAGGAAATCCTGTAAGTTCATGAATTCGGGATTTGACTGCCAGCTCATGGGCAGGGTTCCGGATGCTGAAGTATGAAGAGACTGCAAAGGCTGAAACACGGTCTTTTACCTTCTCTACAAAAGCCTCAACTGCTTCCATGTCAAGGGAAATCAGTTCAGCTCCATGATGGTCGTGCCCTCCTTTTACCGCAGTATAGAATTCAGCCTGCATCTTTTCAGGGATCTCATAATCTCCTACCAGAATCAAACCTACAGGGTAGCCATTTTTTTCAAGGATTGTATTTGTAGCAAGAGTTGTGGAGACAGATACCATTTTCACGTCTTTTAAATACTGCTCATCCAGTCCGTCAATGGAATTTTTAATTCCTTCAAGCAGGTCTGGATATGTTGTAAGAGCTTTGTTCGAATCCATCACCTTGCCATCGGAATCCCGGATGATGACCGAATCGGTGTATGTCCCTCCTGCGTCAATTCCCATGCTGTATTGCATTTGAACGTCTCCTGTTGATTTTTTAATTAATGGGGTTCTTGAAATCGTTACTCAGATTAATCTGCTATATATAATGCCTAAAAATATATAATAGTTAGTTGAAAATAATATCTTTCCAGTTTCTTTCCCAATTTTGAAACCGTATTCGGGAGCTTTATGCGAGGCAGTTTACAGCTTTTGTTCCAGTGATTTTCAGGAGCAAATTTGTTTCAAATTCATTTCGAATTATTTTATTTTATGCCCAAGATTTATATAATTAGTTATATAAATCCGTTATTTAAGTCCATCCAGAGAAATACCTTAAAAAATACTTTTAAGCCTGAAATATGATTTTAAAAGTCCTTAAAATTGCCTGGGGCGCATATGACACTTGCAGAGATTTTTAATCAGCTAAAAGAGCTCGAAACGAAATTCAATGAGATCTCCTATCCTCCAGAAAGTGCATTTCAGCCCTATTTTTCCTTCAAAATCCGAAAGGCGGAAAAGGACTGTTTGCAGCACCGTTTACCCAGGTATGAGATTGAAGAATTTCTAAAAAAGGTAGAAAAATGACATATAAAGTGGCAGTTCACCCTTCAGTCAGCAGAAACCTGAAAAAGATTTGCAGCCTCGATAGACCCGTCTATGATTATATCAAGAAGAGACTCCGCCTTCTGGCTTATAAGCCTGAAATGGGCTATCCTCTTGGGGCCGAGTTTCAGGGAAAATGGAGAATCCATATAGGGACCTTTGTGCTGATCTACACCTTTGACAGCGCCAGCAATACTCTTACCCTTCTCGTCTTTGAACACTATACCAGAGCATATGATATGGATACGGCTTATGCCTGAACCAGATAATACCTTGTGGTCTTTTTAGGAGTCTTACAGGTCTTTAAACGGCTAGCTATCCAGACAGGTACTTCTTTTATTCCTGAAGGCCAATCATCGTTATTAAGCAGTCCTCTTGAGCGCAGCGAAAAGGACCCCGCCCTCCCGAGGCGGAACTCGGGAAGGACAGGAAAGACTCGGTAAAGTGAATGATGTTGCACGGATCAGAGATTTTATAGCTTGACTTTTCGGCTCTCGTTAGTGAAGTTCACTATTTTAACTTCTAAATTAGTCTGCTTGAGCGAGCGAAGCGAGTGAAAAGGACGGCGGGCTCCCGAATCGCAACTCGGGAAGCGCAACTCGGGTGTTTAAACAAAGTTAAATATAAAGCTGGATAAAACTCAGAACTCAGGCGTGAGACAGATTATGAGAAAAAACGACAGCATCAAAGCTTGCGGCAGAACGATAAACTACGAAATAGTGTACAGCAAAAAGAGGAGAAAAGCAGCGATTGTTGTCCGCCCGGACCTGACAGTGGAATTTAGAGCCCCTCATGGGCTTAGCCGTGAAGCTATCAGCGACATGGTACAGAAAAAGGCTGTCTGGGTATGGGAAAAGCTGGACTGGTTTGAGGCAAACAGGCTTCCCTGCCAGGAGAAGCGATATGCAGATGGGGAAAAGTATCTCTATATGGGAAGAGAATATTCCCTGAAAATCCTGCCTGCTGAGGGAATTAAAAAACCTTTTGTCTCTTTTTTGGGGTCCGAAATTACCGTTCTTATTCCTGAATCAGTTTCTGATGAACTTAAGCCAGCCCTGGTAAAAAGGGCGATCTGGAACTTTTACAGTGAGTGCGCCGAATCAGAGGTAAAAAAGTTCCTGAAAGCTTATTCGGAAAAGCTGAGAATAGACCCTCCGGCTTTTAAGGTAAAGCACCAGAAGAGGCGCTGGGGAAGCTGTTCTGCAGACAATGTCCTCAGGATCAATTTCCAGCTTATGATGGCTCCGCCTGAACAGCTAGAATATGTGGTTGTGCATGAGCTCTGTCATGTTAAGGAGAAGAATCATTCTGCAAGGTTCTGGAATCTTGTTGGTGAACTCATGCCCGGATATCAGGTTCACAGGAAAAGCCTGAAAAAAGACGGCTGGAAGTATGTGCTTTAAGGCGTAATTTTTTCATGTTTTTATTATTTTTCTTTTTAGACGTTATTTTTTAGTTATGGACATGAAACATTCAAGTTTCTTCTTATTTAAGTATTTTTGTTTTTTGAAGAGTAAGAATTATTAAATAATCTTAAGGCTTAATATCATGCAGATGCCCATGGACCATCCCGGAAATAAAAATTTTAACTATCCACTTTTCGTTCTTGTCGGAATTATTACTTTTTTCCTGAGCGGTTTCGCTCTGCAGGGAATTCACCCTCCCGCATCGATATACCTTATGTTCGTGATTTATGGTGCCCTTTTTGCAGGCGGGCTGTTAATTTCAAAGGAAAGGTCCCCAGTTTTTATCCTCAGGGCATTTGCTGTTTCTTTCGTGCCTCTTCTCCTGCTTTCTGCAGCTTTTTTTGCCTTTGGGGCTCTCAGCCACGAGTATTCCAAGTCGATCGAAGCAGAAAAGCTGGAGTCCGTACCTGATCAATTTGTTATCGTGACAGAAGAGGAACTTGACGAATATCCGATGCTGAAAAAAGCTATCGAGTCCCCTGGAACGTACTTAAGTGCAGACCCCGGGGAGTGGGAACGGACGATTGATTTCCTTGACGAAAAAGGGGCTTATGAAATAAAAGCAGGGAATGACTACTACAGTATCTCCTTTTCAACCGCTTGATTTTTTTATAACTGCTTGATGCACTTTCTGTAACTTATGCTCTTATTAGAAATTGTTATACATCTTTTTTAATGATAATGAGTAATTTACAAAACTCTTTTTCAATTTCATCTGCCAGGTTTGAGTTTCTGCTTGACAGCCTGAACATTAGTTTTTAATTCTAAAAGATAATAATATTTTATTAAAGTTAAAAACAGAACCTTATTTATAAAGTACTTTAATGGGGAAAATTTTAATGGGAAATAATCAAAATTATTTGTGCAGTGGGGATGCCGGTAATCCTGTTCCAAACGTTAACAATCCATATGTGAAGAAATATCTCAATGATGTCTTCTCTGAAGTTTCAAATCTGGGAGTTGAAGAGCTTCAGATCTATTTTCTCAGTGTGCTATTTTTGATGTCAGGATTTTTACTATTTATATATGGGCTTTTTATGGAGCAGCTATATCAGTTTGTCATGGGTTTTCTCTTTCTAATACCCGGTTTCATTCTGGATAACATAATTGAGCCAGACGCGCCTGAAGAATAACGTTTGTGGAAGAAGGGATGCAGTGGAGTTAAATTGATTGTGCCAAAAATACTGACCCACGGATTCAGAATAAAGGGCAGGAGTCTGTTATTTCTGGCTCTTTTAATTTTTGTTTCAATCGTAGTTTCAATCGTATAGAGATACAGGTAACAGTTCGGACAAAAACGGTTCTTTTCTGCTTAAAATTGCATCTTATGGTCAGACAACATGGTTTCTCCGGTTAACTATTTCTTCACTCTCATTGATATGCTCATGGCCGCACACTGTGCATTTATAATACCTTCTGGTCAGCCTCAGCTTCCCAATTTCCTTAATATCAGGTTTTTTGAGTTCTACAACTGTACCTGTTTCGCTGCATTTTTTACATTCGATACTTTTCAGGGAAAAGGCAGGCAGCATTTCTCCCTGCTCTGCAAAGATATTCTCCGGGCTTTCTCTTATGTCCACATCTCCGCAGTACCTGCACTTCCAGTGCCTTGTGACCGTCAGGGAATAGTCCCCATAACTGCTTGTTTCCTTCATAACCGGGTCGCCTATCTCTTCACAGGCAAGCTTTTTTCCACATTTTTTGCAGAAACTATCGTGATGGTATTCCAGTGCATTCTGTATACTGAGTGAAATTATGAGGGGGATAAGAGAGGATATTATACCCAGAATATAAAACCAGTCTGAACTGTCATTGCCAGAAAAATTTGCAATAGTTATCAGAGATATAATCAGAGATATAATTATACAGAGAAGGAAAAAAATTTTGTTCATTACTTCAAGGGCTTTTTCATTAAAAACGTTTATTAGAAAGATAGATGCCTTCTTAAACCTGTGTTTCTTAAATTCAACCGCGCCGGTGAAAATATAAGTATTGAGGACCTGTTCACAGCTGATATTTTTATAGTATTTCTTTTCGAGCAGATAATTTTCAAGATTGCCGAATTCGGATTGGTTAAACAATTCAAAAGCCCTTCTTTCATCTTTGATACTTCTGCCGTTTTTAATAATTCTGAGAAATACTCAGCAATACTTTTTCTATTGTTAAAAACATTGCGATTTTAATCGGAAATAAATATATCTCTAAAAAATATTATTCTGTATGGTAAAGTCAACCGAGTTTATAGGTAATTTTTTTTCTTACTATCAGGGACAAAGTGTTTTAAAAGTAAGACGTAGCTGAAAAGTTAGACGTAGCTGAATAACGATTTCATTTTTTGAGCTAAAAGATTATAAAATTCGTTTGTGTTTTAATGTGAGTCTTAAACTGGTTCCTGGCGGCAGATAACCCAGTAACAGCAGTCGACCTCCTTCGACTGATTTTTTTGTCAAAGAGAAACCTAATCCCAAGAGCCTCCGCAAAAAGAATGGTAAAAAACCTGGAGGTCAGGAAGGTCATCCAGGCACGACTCTTGATATGGTTGATCATCCTGAGTAGGTAATAGAACATTCTTTGACCTGCTGCAAAGAATGCGGATCTACCCTTGAGAATGTTGAAGTTGAAGCTTATGAGAGAA